>PVML01017682.1_pt1 | contig 220578 bp, 176 predicted proteins | sample 1853371 | NCBI WGS metagenome assembly PVML01 (sample SAMN08533508, study PRJNA380276) | Human gut metagenome, whole genome shotgun sequencing project. | isolation source: participant 1, chromium library | host: Homo sapiens | collected 2017
GTGGAGACGTGCGAGCAGCATCCCGACAGCGACCACATGCACGTGGTCACCGTGGACGTGGGCGCGGGCGAGCCGGTGCAGATCGTGTGCGGCGCGCCGAACATCGCGCAGGGGATCAAGGTGCCGGTGGCCACCATCGGCGCGGTGCTGCCCGGCGACTTCAAGATCAAGAAGTCCAAGCTGCGCGGCGTCACCAGCTGCGGCATGTGCTGCTCGCAGCGCGAGCTGGGCATGGGCAGCAACCACGAGGGCATCTGGATCCTGCCCGAGGACGCGCCGGTGGGCATGCCCATCGCCGACTACCTCAAGCTGTCCGATACGGTGCTCGACCTCGAGGTCACGCCGAACCGCCCCGACTGCCTCAGCATGGCGGGCATGGCGCGCGAGGTGGGCGCGATGTACCGCACCGACGTGAAGCGCCCGCAGATCGACCTCGTGGAGGACGCCGACGCGACCCCTGCGTCCGACCAGGTGAGCGTGGAGATCGCCGACGCGTCCCGCTGCTGCCGCTACACGGCGCGCGTCATCAAGGACGTGCAGGTGGGCCCGAGCCCCGACTGGCTGGCCGAGCGCGTGGCCGCCGCGGGCGCCCGCTCCATCAACAACATCGTGGACGTGACGAACTACATCCTGTTCCTGCTGGGCCAGCCGCTGCACGCGTTCGACTTCGACAAGCTGGCAGGCGCGGACGGCAAGGCGCACATCGTGGTGCGCCCGGCGGCCGAGGGCGAGCGGTTTACCACGCTCGACGGCGAGGATCGCCAGCTCGTGCCCGACATGACCGTCATCGCCACGCCCGAGCGCGCCGTGGCGCTGGCCGGCGTTATGGGCGGCCTCGAGACCGAGGTCACCGAAGCCACCACCACGGTGCTGCTGGAAGCCGCCGCGTTCGACCGCGCGCACACCAGCCGCACGAGCCGCAACCTGGGCCTGATCAGCGAATCGTCCATGCGCTACGAGCGCGGGGTGGACGACAACCCGGTGGCCCTCAACGCCGACATGGCCGCCGCGCTCATCGCCGAGGTGTCGGGCGGCACGGTGTGCCCCGGCATGGTGGACGTGTGGCTGGAGAAGACCGAGCCTATCGACCTGGAGTTCCGCGTGCCGCGCTTCTGCGCCATGATGGGCGCCGAGATCCCGCGCGAGGAGGTCGTCGACATCCTCAGCCGCCTGGGCTGCGAGGTGTCCGATGCCGACGACGCCGACGTGCTGTCCGTGACGGCACCGACGTTCCGCCCGGACCTGGAGCGCGAGATCGACCTGTACGAGGAAGTGGTGCGCCTCTGGGGCATGGACCGCATCCCGGCCACGCTGCCGGGCGGCCGCGGCCGCTACGGCACGCGCTCGCAGGTCGAGCACGTGTCCGACGTCATCCATCGCACCATGTGCGCGAGCGGCCTCAACGAGACGATGACCTACTCGTTCGCCGAGCCGGGCGACCTCGACCGCCTGCGCATGAGCCACGAGGGGCTGGGGCAGCCGGTGGAGCTCATCAACCCGCTGAACGCCGACCAGTCCGTCATGCGCCAGAGCATCGTTCCCGGCCTCATGCGCAGCGTCGCCTACAACCAAAGCCGCGGCGTGAAGAACGTGCAGCTCTACGAGATGGGCGCGGTGTTCTTCGCGACGCAAGGCAAGAAGCAGCCGAAGGAGCGCCGCCGCCTGGCCGGCGTCATGGCGGGCGCCATGGGCGACGCCGGTTGGAACAGCGCTCCGGCCGCGTTCGACTTCTTCGACGGCAAGGGCGCGATCGAGAATCTCGCGCGCGAGCTGGCGCTGCCGAAGCTGCGCTTCAAGGCGCTCTCGGCCGACGAGGCTCCGCACCTGCAGCCCGGCCGCGCGGCCGCGGTGCTGTCGGGCGGCACCGAGCTTGGCTGGGTGGGCGAGCTGCACCCGCTGGCCGTGGACGCCTTCGACGCGACGGCGCCCGTCGTGGCGTTCGAGCTTGACGTAGACGCCCTGGCGAAGTCGGCGCGCCCCGCACGCGACTACGTGGACGTGCCCACGTTCCCGGCCGTGTCCATGGATGTGGCGTTCGTCGTGGACGAGGGCGTCGCGCACGAGAAGCTCGTGCAGTGCATGACCTCGGCGGGCGGCAAGCTCTTGGAGGACGTGCGCCTGTTCGACGTGTACCGCGACGAGGCGCGCGTGGGCGCGGGCAAGAAGTCCATGGCCTACGCGCTCACGTACCGCGCCGCCGACCGCACGCTCACCAGCGAGGAGGTCGACAAGGCCCACGAGCGCCTGGTCAAGAAGGTGTCCAGCGCCACCGGCGCCGAAGTCCGCGGGTAGGTCCGCCCGGGCTGTCCCTGCGTTCCCGTCCAGCAACGACAGGAACGCAGGGGGCCGGCGGGTGGTCGGCTTTGCCGTCCTGAGCGCAGGGCCGTCTAGGCTGCTCCTTTTGTCATCCTGGGCGCAGGCCGTAGGCCGGAGTCGAAGGATATCGCGCGGCGAAAGCGGGAAACATCACATCTGGCGCGCGTGCGGGTACCGCCCCGCCGTGCGCCAGATTTTTTTTCGGCGGAAATCCGGCATCAGGGGTCGAGCTTTCTCGTCATCGCTGGCGGGAATCGGAGCCAAAGCGGATTTTCCGCCCTTTCGTGCAAGTTTTTCGACTTCGTGGCATGCTTGAACCGTACGAGGGTTCTTCCCACCTGGAGTTTCTTGCTCGGAGATACCTCGAGGCGGAGCGCATGCTTATCTGCCATTCGCGAAATGCCTGGTCGACTATGTCGTGTTGTGCCACGAAGTCAAAAAACTTGCACGACCACCCCCGTCCGCCGTTAAACCAGGATTGACATAGCCCGGGTCGGCTCGTCCCTCGAAAGCTCGCCGGCGGCTCGGAAGCCCTCCTCGGCCATCGGTCAGACGCTCGTCCCGCCTGATCGCCAGCCACCCGATAGGTGAAGCGGCGTGCGGCGGTGCATGTCGATCCAGGTTTGACAGCGAACGCCCCCGAAGCGAGCGTTGCCCCCCTTCGCTCTCCGCGAGTTCTGCGGGGAGGCGAAGACTCGAACGATTTGGCGCGGGTCATTCGCAATCGCGAACCCGAATGCGGCGGGGTAGAGATGCGTTTTCGCTCGTCGGACGGCTTTGGTGCGGCGACGGCTCGTCACGGCGACGCCCAGTCGTCGGGGATCCGGGGCGACGGCGTGGAGCCTGTTCCGTTACCGGTTCGTTTTCGCGCACGCACCTGCGTGCGGCGCCGCCGTACGACAATTATGCGGACGGCGAAAGGGGCGGCATGGCGAAATCGGTGGGCACGCAGGATAGGGTGTTGCGCAAGCGGCGCATGGTTGTGGCGGCGGCGCTGCTTGTGTTCGCCGGCATCGTCGGGGTGCTGGCGCTACTGTTCGGCCGCGACGCGCTGGCTTTCCTGACCGACGGACATCGCGTGCAGCAGCAGGTGGAACGCTTGGGGCCGCTTGCGCCCGTGGTGTTCGGCCTGCTGGTCGTTCTGCAAGAGGTGACGGTGATCGTTCCCAGCGAGCCGCTGGAGCTTGCCGCGGGCTACGCGTTCGGGTTCTGGGAGGGCGCGTTCGTGTACCTTGCCGCCAGCGTGGTCGGCTGCTTCGCCATCATCGCGGTAGTGCGCTTCGGCGGCGATCGCGTGCTCGAGCTCGTCCTCACGAGGAAGGGCCGCGAGTGGCTGACCCGCTTGCGCGGGGCGCAGAGGTTCGACTTCGCTATTCTCGCGGCGTTCTTCATCCCTGGCCTGCCGAAGGATCTCATGGCCTACCTCGCCGCGTTCGCCGGCATGCATCCCGTGCATCTTGCAGTCGTCACCACGGCCGGTCGGTTGCCGTCGGTGCTGGCCATTACGCTGGGATCGTCGTTCGCCGCCGCAGGCGATTGGCGGGCGACCGCCATCGTGTTCAGCGTCACCGCCGCGGCCGTGGTGATCGGTGCGCTCGCATACCATCGTTTCAAGCGCCAGCGCGACGGGGGTGCGGGAGGAGCGGCGAAGTAGGCGGTCAATGCGCTTAGCGGGGCGGCGCGACGGTCTTCAGAATCTAGAGAAAACTCCCCATTTTGTCCATAGGTGTTTTGGTCATAATTTTGAACGTCCTCCAGGGGCATGGCGCGGGATTTGCTGGCGCACGGAGCGGGCGGGACGGGCAGAGTGGGATGCGATCTCCCGATCTTCCTTCTCTTTCCGATGTTCGCGATGTCTAACAAGCGGTACAATAGCCGGCAAAACGAAAGGATACGCGTATGTACGACGGACGAACCAACCCGGGCCGCAACGACGAATGCTGGTGCGGCAGCGGCAAGAAGTACAAGAAGTGCCACCTCGCTTTCGACGAGCGCCTGCAGAGCATGTACGAGCAGGGCTTCGAGCTGCCTGAGCGCGCCTCGCTGAAAAGCGCGGCCGACATCGAGGGCATCAAGCGCAGCGCGGCCATCAACATCGGGGTGCTGGACTACGTGGCCGAGCGCATCGGGCCGGGCACGACCACGGAGGAAGTGGACCGCTGGGTGCACGACTACACGGTGGAGCACGGCGGCATCCCCGCCGACCTCGGTTACGAGGGGTATCCGAAAAGCGTGTGCACCTCCATCAACGACGTGGTGTGCCACGGCATCCCGTCCGAGGACGACGTGCTGCGCGAGGGCGACATCGTGAACGTGGACTGCTCCACCATCCTCGACGGCTACTACTCGGACTCGTCGCGCATGTTCTGCATCGGCGCGGTGTCGCCCGAGCGGCAGCGCCTGGTCGACGAGACGAAGAAGGCCATGGAAGCGGGCCTTGCCGCCATCGAGCCGTGGGGGCTGCTCGGCGACGTGGGCGCGGCGGTGAACGCGTACGCGAAGGCGCAGGGCTTCTCGGTGGTGCGCGAGTTCGGCGGCCACGGCATCGGCTTCGACTTCCATGAGGACCCGTTCGTCAGCCACGTGTCGGAACCGGGAACGGGCATGGTGCTGGTGCCGGGCCTCGTGTTCACCATCGAGCCCATGGTGAACGCCGGCGAGGCGCCCATCGACATGAGCGATCCGAACGGCTGGACCGTGCGCACCGCCGACGGCAGCGACACCGCCCAGTGGGAAGTGCAGGTCGCCATCACCGAGGACGGCTACGAGTTGCTGAGCTGGTAGGATACTCGGTGTCTCGGAAGGCGCTGCGGAACGCATCATCGCCCGAAAAACACGGAATCGCGGGCGAAAACGTGTTTTTCGGGCGATGATGCGACGGCGCGTCATCGGGTCGCCACGCGGGCTGCTCCGGGCGGCCCGCGCGACCCCAAACGTTCCGGATGCTAGCGCGCGTCGCCTGCGAACAGCAGCACGTGGATGGTCGCCGCATACTCGTCGATCTCAACTTGCACCTCGCCCCGGTAGCGCTTCGCCAGCGTAGCCACCGAGGCCAGCCCGATGCCGTCGCCCTCCCGCTTAGCCGAGCGCACGTCGCTCGACAGCACGCCGTCCGGCGCTGCGGCGGCCAGCGCGCGGGCGTCGGACGGCGTGCAGCTGTTGCGCACGGAAACCAGCACGGCGTTGCCCTCGATCCGCGCTTCGGCATCCACGAAGAGCGGGCGCGCCCCGTCCTGCGCTGTCGACCCGCGCCCGTCCGCTCCGGCTTCCTCGCGCACCGCGCGCTCGCAGGCTTCCACGGCGTTCTCCAGCAGGTTCGCCATCGCCATGCAGAAATCGGCTTCGGGCAGTGGCAGGCGCTCGGGCAGCGCGAAGGCCAGCGACACGTCGGCACCGCAGGCTCGCGCCCGCTCGGCGAAATGCGCGGCCACGGCGTCCAAGGCGAAGTTGAGCGCGTAGGCGCCCGGCTCGCGCTGCGCCTGGCCGGCTCCCTGCTCGTCGAGGTACGCGCGCAGGCCCTGCACGTCGTCCTCGTCGGCGAACGATCGAATGACCAGCAGTTGGTGGCGGAAGTCGTGACGGGCCTTGGCGGTGTCGCGCAGGGTGCGCCGCAGGCTCCGATAGCGCTCGTGCTGCAGCTCTTCCAGCTGGGCCGCCTCGCGTAGGCGCGCGTTCTCCATGACGGTGCGCAGGGCCGAGAACAGCATGAGGTATGACGCCACCATCAGAAACGCCAGCACGCCCACCGCCAGCGCGTACAGCGCATCCGAGCCGCTCGACAGGAACTCCACCGCGTACGCGAACATATACAGCGCGTTCGCTGCGACGAAGAACCCCGCGGGCACCGCGGCCAGGCGCCGCCAGAGCGCGGGGTCGTCCACCTGCTCGACGCCCCAGCAGATGGTGCGGGCGAACAGCGGCGCCAGCACAAGCGGGCCCGCGGAGCACACGACGGCGTCCAGCACGCGCCGCGCCCCGAAGCTCCATTCCAACGCCACTGTGCGCAGCAGCACGTCGTAGGCGAGGATGGCGATGGCGACGGCAGTCGCGGCGCTGAAGAACACGAACAGGCGCTTGCCCCACGGCAGCTTCGTCAGCGCGGCCAGCGACAGCAGCGAGACGGCCAGCACGGGAACGGTCGCCCAGACCCCTTCTTCGCCGGCGAAGGCCGCCACGCCGATGCCGCAGGCCAGGCTGACGGCGGCGACGATACCCAGCGCCATGCCCACGGTGGCCCCAAGCGAGAAGCGCAGCCGCCCGCGCACGGCCAGCAGCATGAGGAAGAACATCGCCAGGAACGTGGGCGCGTTGCGCACGACGTACCACAGAACCCCTCCGGCAACGTCCTCTCCCATGGAAGCCTACCTCCGCACGTGGGTGAACAGGTAGTCGAAATAGCGGCTGCGCGCCTCGGCGCGCGACGAGCGGCGCACGGGCAGCTTCGAGCCGTCGTCCATGAGGAAGCAGCCGTCGTCGGTGAGGTCGTCCACGTGGGCGAGGTTCACCATGATGCCGCGGTTGCACGCGAACAGCTGTGGGTACGGCGCCACCATGTCGGCGAGCCGGCCGAACGACTGGCGCCAGCGCAGCGGCCCGTTCGCGGTGCTGAGGTTCAGATAGTGCCCGTCGGCGGTGATGGAGCGCACCTGCGACAGCGGCACGTTGATCACGGCCGACCCGTCGTGGATGCGCAGCATGGTCTCGTCCCCGGCGAGGCGCTCGATGGCCTCGTCCAGGGCGGCGGCGATGTCGTCGGGCGTGAACGGCTTGGTCAGGTAGTGGAACGCGCGCACGCGGAACCCGTCCACGGCGTGCTCGCTGGACACGGTGGTGAAGATGATGAGGCCGGGGTAGTTCTCGCGCCGCAGCCGCTCGGCTATGTCGATGCCGTTGGCGCCGTCCAGGAAGACGTCCAGGAACACGAGGTCGAAGGCGAGCGCGTCGGTCGCCTCGAACAGGTCGTCGCCGCCGTGGAAACGGCATAGCTCGCAGGTGCGTCCCCGCTTGTCCAGATGGGAGCGGATCGCGTCTTCCAGGGTTTTGGCATCGGGCGCGCAGTCGTCAACGATGGCGATTCTCATCGGTCTCTTTCTTCGATACATGCCGGCAGGGAGGGGTTCGCCTGAACGGCGCATATCGGTTATACGGCGCGTCATGGAACCTCCTTTCCATTTTGGCGGTATCGTCGAAAAGCGACGGATGTTTTCGTGCCAGATCGGCGCGTTTCGTGCCAGACTGTGCATGGACGGAAATCGCCTACGTGCGGTCGGGTCGTCTGGCGAACAGTATAATGCAACGCGCCGCCCTGGAGCGGACGGGTGGACGGACGGAAAGGGAAAGATGGCGATGGAAGGGGATCTGCCGACGTTCGTGCTGCGCTTGGCCGGGCTTGTCGTTGCGTTGTTCATCATGTACGCGTTGACGGAGAGCCGCTTCGGCCGCGCGACGACCTTCGTCGCGTTCGTCGGCGGCGTGGCGCTGATCGCGTTGGGCAACTTCGCCGTGTTCTCGCTGGCTGGTCCTGAGACGTTTCTGAGGTTCTACCCCCTGACCGGCAACGTCGCAGCGTTCGCGCTGCTGCTCGGCATCGCGCGGCAGCGGCCGCTGGTCGTGGCGTTCACCATCCTCACGGCCATCCAGTTGAACGCCGTCATCGGGATGCTGGGGCATGCCGCGTCGCTGACGGTCGATCCGACGCGGGCCTTGGCGGTCAACCTGGCCGTGCGTGCGGTCCTCGCCGTGCCGTTGGTATGGGCGACGTTTCGCTTCTTCCGGCCGTACTATCTGGAGGCCGCGCGCACGATGCGGCGCGGATGGGGGCTTCTGTGCCTGATACCCTTGGCGTTCTACGCTTTGTTCTACATCGTGTACATCGTGGGCGCGGTGGAGGGCGAGGGTATGCGTATCGCCATCGTGATGCTGGCGCTGGCCATGGCGCTGGCCGGTTACGCCATCGTGTTCGTCGCCCTGCGCGAGCATGCGCGGCGCACGCAGCTCGCCGAGGCGCAACGGCTGTTGGAGGAGCAGGCGAGAGCGTTCGAGCGGCAGATCGAGGCCGTGCGCGCCTCCGACGAGAAGATGCGCCTGCTGCGCCACGACCTGCGCCATCATCTGGGGATCGTCGCGACGCTCGTACGCGCCGGCGAAGACGAAGAGGCGCTCGCCGCGCTGGGAGGCGTGGACGAGGCGGTGGAGGAGGCGGCCGTGCGTCGCTGGTGCGAGAACGCAGGGGTGAACGCCCTACTGGATTTGTACCTGGGCCGCGCCATGGCCGCCGGCGTCCAGGTGGAGGCGTCGTGCGACGTGCCGCGCGACCTGCCGGTGAACGCGCTCGAGTTCGCCGGCGTGTGCGCGAACGCCGTCGAGAACGCCGCAGCCGCTTGCGCCGACCAGCCCGCCGGCGAGCGTCGACGCATCGCGGTGCGCATCGCGAGCGAGCCGCGTTTGGCGCTGGAGGTGGAGAACACGTGCTGCGGAACGGTGCCTCTGAATTCCGAGGGGCTTCCGGAGCCGCAGCGGCCGGGCCACGGCGTGGGCGTGCGCAGCATCGCCGCCTTCGCCGAACGGCATGGTGCGCATCTGACCTGCGAGGCTGCCGAGGGGATGTTCCGCCTGCGCCTCGTCCTGCCGAGCACCCTTTGATCGGATGCGTTTCGTGCCATAGGAACCCCTTTCGTGCCTAAGAACGGTTTTTACCTTCGCACCTCGGTAAACTTTGCTTGAAGTGTGTTTCCTGCGAGAACGAGGTGCGGTATGGGTCAAGTGTTGAAGCGCGAGCACGGAGGCAGGCGGGCGGCGTTCGCGGCGCTGCTGACGACGGGCATGCTCGCCGCGTTACTCGCGTTGACCGGAATTGCAGCCCCGGCGCCCGCCTACGCGGCCGACCAGCTGAAGGGCACCGGCACGGCCGACGACCCCGTGCTCATCTACACCACGGACGACCTCATCGCATGGTGCGACAGGCTGAACGCCATGGGCGAGGTTCAAGAGCGCCAGCAGCACGCGCGCCTTATGGACCACCTCGTCGCTCCTGGTCCCGACGGCACGGTGCACGGCGGCGCCGTCACCGACGACGTCATCGACGAGATGAATCACCCCGACCTGCAGGCGGCGGAACTCGACGGCAACGGCCACGCGATCGAGCTCCAGCTCACCAGCGGCGAACACGGCGCCCTGTTCGCAACCGGCGGCCAGCCCGGCGGCACGGGCACCACGAAAGTCAAAGACCTCCATTTCGTCGGCTCGACGAAGCATGCGAATGTGGATCGCGGCGATTCCGCAGCCACGCTGTTCGAGACTATCGGCGCCGAGGGCGACACCTCCAAAGACCGCCAGCTCAAGATAGAGGATTGCACGAACCAAGCGTCCGTATGGGGCGACCAGGCGTCCGGCGGCCTCATCGGCTCGTTCTTCGACAACGGAACCGGTAGCATCGTCATCGAGCGCTGCGCGAACTTCGGCGAGATCATGTCCGCGGAGGGGCATGCCGGCGGCATTGCGGGCAGCATCGTGCAGTTGGGCGACACGGACCGTAAGGGCCGCGTGAAGTACTGCACGAACGACGGCCTGGTCAAGTCGATGGGCGGCTCGTTCAAAAGCAGGTTCGGACACGACGGGAAAAGCGATAACGGCTCGAACGACAAGCTCGGCGGTTCCGCCGGCGGCCTGGTGGGCTACCTGTCTTTCACCGAGGGCGTCGGGTTCGGTTTGGGGACCAGCTACAACCGGGGAAGCATCTACAGCTTCAGCGGCATCGGCTATACCGGCGGCCTGGTGGGATACCTGGACACTCGCTACAATAGCTGGGTTTACGTTCACTCCTGCTACAACAAGGGCTCCGTTCAGCCCAACGCCACAACGACGCAGTACGCCGCCGGCCTGTTCGGCCATGCCGTGTCCACGCAGATCAGGGAGTCGCTGACCGTGACGGAAAGCGCGCCGTGGGGCTCCGTCAGCGATACCACACGCAACGGCACTTTGATTTCTTCGGGTGAATTCAGCCGCGGTTACGCCACGGATTACTTGAACGACGACATGTACACCGGCTCCAAGAAGCTTTCGGGCGTCGGCGAGGGCAAGAATGTCACGGTAACGTTCATAGACCCCACGGACGGCTACACCTTTGAAGAGTCCGTTGAGTGGAACGAGACCACGTCTCTGAAGACGTTCTCCTCCAAGATCGAAGGCTACAGGTTTGCCTACTGGACGCCCGATCCGCCCGACGAGGGCGGTTTCTGGAGCAACCCGCCCCGGGAGTTCAAGTCCTCTGATGCCAGCGACCCGGGCCAGCGCATCTACGGCGGGGACGTCACGCTGTACGCTTACTACGAGCCCTCCGTGGCTACCGTGGAGTTCGACTTGAACAGGCCCGACGGAACCGGATACAGCTGCTCCATGAATCCGGAAAACGGGAAGAAGACCGTCGTGAAGGACGAGCCGGTGGGCGCGCTGCCCACGGCCACCTGCGTCAATCCCAAGGACAAAAACGACACTCGCGCATTTCTTGGCTGGGCGACCATGAAGGACGGAAACGACCCGAAGGCGGAATGGATCAGCGAAAGCTCCGATAACCTGTACGATTACCGAGACGACGAAAACTACACCGTCACGCTGTACGCGCAGTGGGCCGAGGCAAGCCTGCCGTTCGAGATAACCCGTCAGCCCGAGAACTGCACGGTTCCCGCCGTTGCCGAAGGCGTAAGCCATGAGGCTTCCTTCGATTTCTATACCACCTACTCGACGAGCCCTTCGTACGGCTATTGGGCGCAGCTGCAGTACCGGAAGGACCGGAAGAGCGAATACAAAAACGTCGAGAACCTGCGCCTCTCCGCCGCCCCGAACCAGTTCTTTTTCGACCTTGAGTCCTCTAAGCAAGCCGAAGGGGACTACCGCATCAAGATAGAGTATTACGAGAACGGCAACACGATGGGCACGCTCTACACCGGTTCCGCGAACATCGTGATGGGCGTCCCGCAGTCGGAAGCGAAGGTGACGTCCATCGCGCTGAGCGAGTACACCATCTTCAACGATGACAGCGCAAGAGACGAGGTTATGGACACAGAGTCCTACGACGTCAAATTCAAGATAACGAACGATTCCCTCCAGACGCTGGTGGGCGACAAGACGGGTGAGTTCAGGCACCGGGTGTGGATAGAAGGCGGCCCCAGCAACACCTCTCCCGGAGACGATATGTACCTGGACAACGAGCTTTCCGGCACGCTGAAATACCAGCATTTGAAAGAGGGGCAAACCTACACGCTGTGCGTGTCCCGCCGGTTTTACCATTCCAACATCGACGGTTCCGGCTACAAGGGCGAAAGCGAGCCGTACCGCGTTCCGTTCACGGTGCCCTACGCTGACAGCATTCCGGCCGAGATCGGAAGAGTGCTGGTGACGGAGGAGCCTGTGGTGGAAAACGGTGTAGTGCTCCACTGGCCCTCCTCCGACAGCAACGTGAACGTCAACGCCCCGTTCAACCTGGCCTCGAACGTGAAGTACCAGCATGCGCAGCCCGACGACCGCCAGGTGTTTGCCCAGTGGCAGTATTACGTAGGCAAGAGCGGTTGGATCGACGTGCCCGACGAGCTGTTCGCCAAAGACGAGCAGGGCAACCCGATTCGCGGCGTTGCGTGGAAAAGCGATCGCAAAGAAGCGCGCGCGTACGCTACGCTGAACGCCGAGGCGAAGCTGAACGGGGCGTACTTCCGGGTGAAGCTGTCCACGCCGCCGGCGGCCGTCGACACGATAAGCGAAAAGTCGTATAAAGAGCTGAACGTGACCGTTCCCGAGCCGGAGATAACGAACGTCGAGGTGACGAACGACACGCATGTGAAGGCTGAGTGGGAGTGGAAAGACGCTTCAGGGCGCACGGTCCCGACCGAGGGCTACTATGTGAACATCGAGCGCAAAGAGGACTCGGACAACTGGGTAGAGGTTGACCGCAACCGGGTGTATGGGAACACCTATGAAGTCACGCTCGACCCGCAGCACACCCAGCAAGAGCACCGCGTATACGTGCGCGCCGACACGGACGGCCTGAAGGGCTCGTCCGCGAAGCAGGATTTCGCTACCAGCGGCAAGGTGGGAATCTCGTGGGAGAACGAATACGCCATGTGCTACCTTCCTGGCGACCATAAGAGTTCTACCATCAGCGTGGACTATGACTGGGCGGACTACAACGACGGCAAGCATGTCGTCCAGTACACGTGGATGCTCAGCAAAGAGAAGTACGTCGACACGGCGTTCTACGACTTCGTCACGACCGAAACCGACGAGGTGAGGTTCCCGGAGGACTTCGAGAGCCCCGATCAGCCGTGGGATCCGAGGGAAGCGCAGTGGGTGTGGGTGCAAGCCATCGTGATGAACCTTGACGACGAGGGCAACCCGACGTACGGCATTTCGGAAACCATGAGGACATCGGCGACCCTTCCCGTCGTCCACAACACCACCAAGCCGCAGAACCTGGACGTGAAGGATATCGGGTCGCACAGCGTGACGGTTTCCTGGGACGCGCCTGCGGAGGGCTTCACGCGCGAATACGAGGTGGACCTGGCCGGCCACAAGCGAATCGTTCGGGCGGAAGAGGGCAAGACGCACTATGAGGCGACGATCGACGATCTGGGCGGTTCTATTTCCTATGACGGCCTGTACGTGAGCACCGCCGATTCCCGCAAGGCGAAAAGCACTATCGCCACAGCGCAATACAATGACGGCGAGCGGATCAAGACGCTGCCCACCCCCAGGGTGGGCACCTGGACGGCTGCGGCCAACGTCAGCGAGGCCGACCTGGGCGACGAGCTTAAGCTTTCGGCCGTGTACACGCCGGAGAGCGGGAAATTCCCGAATGGCGATGTCGAGGTGCAGTGGTACTCCTGGCGCGAGGGCGACAAGGATTGGCAGCCCGAGGGCGAAAAGGTTAGGTATAAGGGCGACGGCCAATCCCACACGGCAACCCTGAGCCATACGGTGACCTCCGCCGATTACGGGCGTCAGTGGAAGCTGGGCGTGAAGGCGAGTTCGCCCGACGAGTCGGTAACGGGAGGATCGAACGTCGTGACGGTGGCCATCGCGCCGCCCGCGCCGACGGATGTCACGTGCGACGCGCCGACGCCTGCGAGCATCCCGGTTTCGTGGATGCCGGTTGCGGATGCCGAGGGGTATCAGATCAAGTGCGCGAAGCTGGATGCCGACGGCAATCCGGTGAGCGCGACGACGTACTCGGCGGCTGCGAGCAGCCTGACGCCGGACGATACCGGCAAGCTGCGCTACGAAGTGCCGAACCTTGAACCGGACACGGCCTACCGGGTGAGCGTCGCCGCGTTCGCGCATGGCGTGACCAGCGACTTCGTGGCCGCGCCAGACGTGACGACGCTGCCGACGCCCACCATCGACGCGCCCGTGTTCTCGCAGGTTCCGAAGTCGGTGCAGGTGGAGGCCGGCAAGGATGCGACGTTCACGGCGCAGGCCGGCGTGGGCGACGGCGGTGCGATCTCGTACGCCTGGCAGCACAAGGGCGTGAGCGAGCAGGAGTTCACCGCTGTCGAGCCGGGCGACAAGTACGCCATCGCCACCGACCCGGCCACCGGCGTGACGACGCTCACGGTGAAGGGCGTGGGCGCGGAGCAGGTGGGTGCATTCCGCTGCGTGGCGACGAATAGCAACAGCGGCCAGACGGTGAGCGCTGCCAGTGCAGCGGCTTACCTAGCCGTGACTCCCGTTAAGCCGACGGATTTGAAGTCGCGGGCGACCAGCCCCACCACGGGTGAGGTTACCTGGAAGGCAAACGGCGAAGTGCGTCGTTTCGTGGTGCGGTATTCGCGTGTGAAGTTCAATGGGAAAGACGTTGTAGAACCCGAGCGCTCCATGGTTGTCACCATTCCCGACGACGCCGCGGAAGGCGCATGTCAGCTTGATGGGCTGGAGCCCAACTCGGAGTATTCTGTCTTGATAGACGCCGCGCCGCAGGGAGGGTTCATTGCTTCGGGCAGCCAAGTAGGAACGTCCTTCACCACGCCGCTTGCGAGCGGGCTCGAGACGGCCACGGTGTCCCCGGACAAGGAGCTGGTGGAACCCGGCGAAACGGTGACGTTCAAGGTGACAACGAACGTGGACGGCATGTTGCCGGAGCAGCTGGAGTACCGTTGGCAGCGCAACGCGTTCGGCGAGGCGTGGGTCGACGTGGAAGGCGAAGACGGTGCGAAGAAGGAACTTTCCGTCACGGCGCCCGAGGGCGGGTCGGTTGACGGCTATCGCTGCATCGTGACATCCACGAGAACGACGATCGGCGAAAACGGCAAGGTAGTGGGCATCGACCAGAAGAGCGTGACCAGCTCCACCGGCTTGCTGCTGACGAGTGTTCCCGTGGCGCAGCCCGTGCAGCTTGCGGCCGAGCCGGACATCGTCTCGGTGCATCTGAGCTGGGCGAGCAACGACGTGCGTCCCGTCACGTACCAGGTGCAGTATGCGGAAGGCCCTAAGCCGAGCGAGAACGACTGGATAACTGTGGACAACGTGGGATCCAGCACGTCGTGCGACGTGGAGGGCTTGAAGGCGAACACGGTGTATTCCTGGCGCGTCCAGGCCGTGGTGCGCGATGAGCTGCAGTCCGAGTGGGCTCAGGCCGATACGTTCACCACGCTCGAAGAGCCCAGCGCGCTGGCCACGGTGTCGGTGACGCCGCGCTGGGGCGAGGCTGTGGCGGGTACCCCCGGAAACATCGTGTACACGGCGATGACGAACTTGGACGGCGTGGAAACCGACGAGACGCTGTCGTATCTGTGGCAGGAGAGCGCGACCGGTGATGAGTGGAAGGATATCGAAGAATTCTCGGGCACGGCTGCGAAGTTCGCCACGTACAACGCGCCTACGGTGAATACGAAACCGCGCTCGTGCCTGTACCGCTGCGTCGTGACGGCCAGCAAGGGCGGCGATGCGCTGAAAACCATAACCAGCGAGCCGGTCGGCTTCAGAACGACGGCGAAGCCCCCTACCTCGTTGCTGGCTCAGGACATAACGGCGGCCACAGCGGATCTGTCGTGGGAGGGCTCCCTTGTCGACGGGCTGTCCTACCGCGTGTTCTGGCGCGCATCGGGAGTCGCCGAATGGGCTAGCTCGGCCGACCTGACGGAAGCGAAGTATACGCTGAACGGCCTCATGCCCGCCACCACCTACGAGTGGTACGTGCAGGTGATGGACAACAGCGAGCCTTCGGCATGCTCGGCCACGTCGTTGTTCGTGACGCAATCGTTGTCGCCGATCCCTCAGCTCACGCGTGTGGTGGTGGGTCCGGTGGACCAGACGCCCAGCGCGACCGAGAAGGCGAAGCTCACGGCGTACACGAACGTGGACGACATGCTGAGTACAGGCGCGACCATGACCTACAAGTGGGAGAAGCGGGATCTGGGTTCGAATCCCGATGATCCCAATGCATGGACGACGCTCGAAGGCAAGACGGCGCGCGTGATAGAGCTTGGTGAGGGCGCGGTCGGCTATGTGCGCTGCACGGTGACGTATGCGCCGCCTACCAGCGTGTTTGCGCAGCCGCTGTCCAACACGTCGGTGATCAGCACCAATGAAGCGCGCGTGCGCGTCATGCCTGCAGCACCGAGCGGCCTGACGGTCAGCAACATGAATCAAACGACCGCTGCCATCAGCTGGACTCAAGGCGCGAGTGGCGTTGCATTCGACCTCACGTATCGCGCCGTCGGCTCGAGCGAGTGGATCAGCGCAAGGATAGATTCGGGGAACGCCCTCCAGCTGACCGACTTGAAGCCGGGCACGGTGTACGAGTGGGCCATGCGCTCCGTCGCCTACGGCGACAGCGCCGAACAGTTGTGCAGCGACTGGGTGACAGGTCCTCCGTTCACCACCCTGCCGGAAGAGATCGTGTTCTCGAGGGTCGAGGTCACGCCGAGCGCGAAGAGCGTCATGGTTGACACCAATCGCACCATCGAGCTCACGGCGAAAACCGATGCCGATAGCGACCACGAGCAGCTGACCTACCAGTGGCAGCGCCTTGATGGCTCCGATTGGGTGCCGGTGGACGGTGCGACGGATGATGCGCTGCAGGTTTCCGCGAAGGGCCTGTCGGTTGGCGCGCATACCTATCGCTGCGAGGTCACGGCCACGCGCGGCGTCAAGACGAAGACGCTCGACAGCAACGAGTCCGTCGTAACGGTGATGCCCGCCGCGCCGACTGATCTTTCCGTCTCCGATATCCATAGACTTTACCCTGATGATCCTAATCATACGAATGTTGAGGCCACGTTCCACTGGGCGTGGGACGGTGCCGTCGGTCAGCAGGACGAGGTGCAATTCGAGCTGAACTATCGAAAGATTGCAGGAGACGGTGCTTCGGTGGAGTGGAAATCGGTAACGTTCGACTACGACGAGAGCATGGCGTACGTGATGTCCTCGTTGGATGACGAGGATCTCACCTATCAATGGCGCGTGCGGACCGTGCAGAACGGCGTGGCATCGCCTTGGTCGGAGGTCGAAACGTTCAACACCACGCTGAAAGAGCGCGATAACCTCGATTGGGTGGAGGTGACGCCGTCCGACAATCTGGCAAGCGCGACCGAGGCGGTCACGCTCAAGGCGACCACGAACGTGGACGGCAAGGTGGATCCTGGCACCCTCGCGTACGCGTGGGAGCAGTGCGAACTCACGGTCGATCCTCGCGATAAAAAGACAACTTGGACGACAATCGCGAACGAAACAGCGGACACGATAACGCTTCCTGTCGACACGAACCGCTACGTGCGCTGCAAGGTGACGCAGACCATCGACGGCGTGGCCGGCAACCCGGTGGACAGCAATCCGGCGCGCGTGCGCGTTGAGCCTAAGCTGCCGTACGATCTTTCCACATCGATATACAGCAATTTTAGCGACAACCCCGGCATCACGCTTCGTTGGAAATGCGACGACTCGCGTAAAACGACCGATACGGTGCTCGGCTTTGACTTGAGCTATCGTAAGGTTGGCGCAAGCGAGTGGGTGGAGGTGCCGTGGAAGGCCGGATACCATCGGGGGAACGGTTCCTACACCTTGCTTCCCAATTATCTGGAGCCGGATGCAACTTACGAATGGCGCGTGCGTACCGTGCTGAATGATAATATAGAAGGTTGGAAGGGCGGTCCCCATACGGAGTGGGTGGACGGTCCGAGGTTCACCACGCCGAAGGTCGCCGCCACGCCGATGAGGGCGGCGGCGGTTATCGGCAACGGCCGCACCCTCGAGTTCACGGCCATGCCCAATACCGTCGTAACGAACGACAGCCGCGAGAAGAAGTACCAGTGGGAGCGCAAGGAGGGCACGAGTTGGGTATCTGTGCCGGACGCGACAAGCGAAACGCTGAGCATCGTAGCAAACGACGCGACTGCGGCCGGAACGAGTAGGTATCGTTGTAAGGTGAGCGTGGGTGACGCTTACAATGTGTATAGCAGCGAGGTCGCCTGCACGCTCGCGCCCGCCGCGCCTGCCGGCCTGGCGGCATCGGGCATCTCGTCTGACGGGGCTGAGCTTTCCTGGACGTGGGAAAAGGGCGGCTTGTCGCAGGCCGACGAGTTCAAGGTTCTTTATCGCGAAAGCGGTGCGAGGGAGTTGACGACCGCTACGGTTGCGGGCAATGCTCGCGAGTTGGTGCTTGAAGGCCTGAAGCCCGAGACGGTCTACGAGTGGCGTGTGCAGGCCGTGCAGAACGGCGTGGAGTCGCTTCCGTCGTTCGCGAACCTGTTCGTCACGGCCTCGGAGCATCCTGCCCTGAAGCTTGAATCGGTGCTGGTGGACCCGAGCGACCAGGCGGTGGAGCCGAATGCGTCGGCTACGGTGAAGGCCACTACGAACCTCGACGGTATGGTAGGCGAGGGCGAGCTTGCATATATGTGGGAGAAGCGGGCGCTCGATTCCGATCTCAACGATCCCCATGCGTGGACGAAGATCGTGAACGAAACGGGCAGTAGCGTGACGCTTCCCGTCAAGACGAGCGGTTACGTGCGCTGCCAGGTGACGTACACGGCCGACGGTTCCGCCCCGGTGGCCAGCAACGAGGCATCGGTGCGCGTGCAGCCTGCCGGTGTTCCGACCGGCCTGGAAGTGAAGGATATCGGCGACACGACGGCGACGTTCACATGGGGCGGCGCGCTGCCTGACGGCGGCTCCTTCACGCTGCTGTACCGGACGGCTGGCGCGGACGCATGGATCACGGTGCCGAAGCTTACGGCATCGCCCTGCACCGCTACCGACCTTGCTCCCAACACGAAGTACGAGTGGCGCATGTGCGCGGTGTCGGCCGACGGCGTGGCGTCCGCGTGGGTCGATGGCCCTGCGTTCACCACGACGTCGCCGGACGGCATGCTTGGCAGCGTGGTCGTTGCTCCCGAGCGCGTGGATGCGGTGGCGGGCGACAGCGCGCTGGTCGACGACTTCCTCGCCAAGGCTTCCGGAGTCGGAGAGGGCCAGTCGCTGGCGTACCAATGGCAGGTTCAGCTGGCCGGCACGTGGACGAACCTGCCCGGCCAGACGGGCGAGCGCACCCATCTGTCGCTCGCCAACCTGGAGGCGGGCGAGTACTCCCTGCGCTGCGTTGTGACGGCGACGGCGCCGGGCGGCAAGTCGAAGACGATCGAGAGCAGCGAGGTGACGCTGGCGCTTTCGCCGGCAACGCCGAGCGGCCTTGACGTGCGGGAGGCGACGAGGGATACGGCGACGCTTGCGTGGACGTGGGCGGGGCCGGGAACGGTCGATTCGTTCAACGTCCGGTACCGCGAGGAGGGTGCAACGGATCTGGATTGGGTTGCTGTGCCTGCGGAAAAGATCGATCCTGCGAGCATGACCTGCACTATCGAGGGTCTTGCGCCCGGCACGTCCTACGAGTGGCAGGTGCAGGCCGTACAGGGCGGCCAGGTGAGCAAGTGGGCCGCCAGTGGGTTCGTCACGCAATCGGGCGGGTCGCTCAAGGTCGCGCGCATATGGCCGCCCGACGTGGCGGTTGCGGCAGATGAACAGGCGAAGTTTGCGGCGTTCACGAACCGCGGGGATGCCGATGATGTCTCGTACGAATGGCAGTACCGCTCGCTCGGTTCTCCCGAGGACGCGTGGGAGACTATCCCCAATGCGACGGGTCGGATCTTGAAGCTTGATGCCAACACCACCGGCTACGTGCGCTGCGTGGCCACGCAGGCGCCCCCGAGCGCCGGGGCGGCCGAAGTCGCCGGGGCGGCTGAGACTCCTGAGACTCCTGAGGTGGCCGACGTGGCCGAGGTCGCCGCGTCGAATGAAACGCTGGGGATGAACGAAGCTCCCGAGGCGAACGAGACGAACGAGCCGCTTGCGGTGACCGAGGCGGATGAAGCGCCTGAGACGAACGAGGCGCCCGGAACGCCTGAGGTTGCCGAAGTTGCCGAGACGTTCGCGGCACCGGAGCCGGTCGTCGTGGTCAGCAACCAGGCGCGCGTGCGCGTGACTCCCAGCGTGCCGAGCAGCCTTGCGGTGGGCGAGGTCGGCTTCACGGACGCCGCGCTTTCGTGGGCGGCCGCCGATGTGGACGGCGCGGCGTTCTCGCTGGCGTACCGTGTTGCCGGCAGCTCCGAATGGACGGAGATTACCGGTCTGACTGTTCCTGCGTGCGAACTGGACGGTCTCGTTCAGGGCGCCTCCTACGAGTGGCGCGTGCAGGCGGTCTTAGGCGAGGGTGACGACGCTTTGGCGTCGGCGTGGGCGTACGGCGAGTCCTTCACCACGCAGACGATGAAGGCCTACCAGGTGACCGCCGGCGCCGACGGCACGTGGAAGCCGGGGCAGCCGGGTCTGGCGTTCGCCATCGACGCGCCGCGCGACAAGTTCCTGTCGCTGGCGGTCGACGGCGCTGAGCTCGCGCTGGGCACTGACTACACGGTTTCAGACGAGGGTATGACGGTAACGCTGTCGCCCGACTACCTGGCCAAGCTCGCCGAGGGCAAGCACGAGCTGACGGCGACGTTCGCCGACGGGGCGGCCTCCGCATCGTTCACCGTGGCCCCCGCCGATCCCGGCCCGACGCCCAACCCGCCGAGTCCGACCCCGCCGGATCCCACGCCCACGCCGAACCCGCCCACGCCGAACCCGCCGACGCCTACGCCGCTTCCAGACAGCGGCGGCAAGGCGCTCGCGCCCACGGGCGACCCGCTGACCGTCGCGTTGCCGTTGGCGGGCATGCTGGCGGCAGCCTGCGCGGCGGCGATCGCCCTTGCCGCGATGCGCCTGCGCAAGCGCAGGTAAGCGGCAGCCCGAACGTCCCAACGTCCTGGAAGGTGCCGACCCCTTCCAGGACGTCGTCGCTTGAAAGCCTCGATTTTGCCGTTGAAAGCGAGGCTTTCCAGCGACGACGCGCACTGAAACGCTCGGCTCACATGAAGCAGGCCGAGCGTTCGAAACCGCATCTTTGCCCCGAAAACGCGCTCCACGCGCTGAGGCGCGTTCTCGGGGCGCCGACGGTCGCGGGAGAGCCGGGGAGGGGGTCGGCTCTCCCGCGCGACCTGCTACTTCTCGGCCACCATGCGGCCGATGACGTATCCTTCGGTGTAGCAGCGGCCCAGCGACAGGCCGAACACGGTCAGCGGGTAGTCGATGCCGCCGTAGAAGTGGCCCGAACAGTTGCCGATGGCGTACAGGTTCTCGATGACCTCGCCTTCGGGCGTGAGGCACTCGTGCTTCGCATTCACGTCCACGCCCGAGCAGATGGCGCTCATGCGCACGTGGCGATGGATGCCGTAGAAGGGCGGGGTGTCCACGGGAACCAGGTAGTTCGCCGGCTTGCCGAAGTCCTCGTCCTTGCCGGCTGCCGCCAACTCGTTGTAGCGCTTCACGCTGGCGACGAACGCGGCCTTATCGGCGATTTCCAGCTTGTCGGCCAGCTCCTCAAGCGTGTCGGCCTTGAACGTGTTGATCTGCCCCTCGAACACGCCCTCGCGCTCCACGTCCTCCTCGGGCATGTACACTTTCAGGCCCTCGGGATCCACCAGCTTGCCGGGCCACTCGGCCGCCGCTTCCATGTAGTTGCTGTCGAACACCTGGCAGTAGTGCCCCGAATCCTCCTTCGAGCGCAGGTAGCAGTTCAGAAGCGACATCTCCACGGTCTCGTTCACGAAGCGCGTTCCGTCCATCTTCACGGCCAGGAACGGCATGTCGCACATGGAGGCCGGGCCCGCGTCGAAGTCGTGCAGCATCTTCGTGTGCGCCAGGTCCTCGATCTTGCCGCCTGCCCACACCACCATCTTGTGGCCGTCGCCGGTCTTGTTCGTCTGCTTGGGCTCGAAGTTCGTCATGTCGGGCTGGTAGTAATGCAGCATCTCCTCGTCGTTCTGGTAGTCGCCGCACGCCACGATCACGCCCTTCGAGGCGTTGAACTGCACATGTCCGTCCTTGCCCTTCGCGATGACGCCGGTCACTTTGCCGCCGTCGCCCGTGACCAGCTGCTCGGCGGGGGTGGAGTAGAAGATCTCGACGCCTTCCTTCTCGGCCGTGGCGGCCAGCGCGCGCATGCCGTCGCCGGTGTTGTAGGGCTTGGGGCCGAAGAACGAGGTGACGAAATTGATGTCGTACCCCTTCTTGTTGATGAGGGGCATATGCTGTTGATTGCCCTGGTCGATCACCTGTGCGCCGCCTTCGAGCGATTTCTCGATGACCCACTTCACAGCCTCGCCGGAGTTCTGCGCCCACAGCTCTACCAGTTCGCGATTCGGACGGTGCTGGCTGTCGGCGATCAGCTGCGATACGAGGTTGGCGATGTCGGCCGGGTTGCTGGTGGCCAGGTCGATGCCGCTGCCCGAGTTGCCCTGCGCGATGGCCTGCGATTCCTTCTGAAGCAGCGCCACCTTCGCGCCCGCCTCGAAGGCCGACAGCGCGGCCGGCACGCCCGATGCGCCGGCGCCGATGACCACCACGTCGTAGTCCTTTGTCTCCTTGACATCGGTGATGGCCTCGGGCGCGGTCAGGAAGCTGGGCATGCCGGTGCGCAGGTGCCCGGCAGCCGTGGTGGTCTCGTCGGTCGTGCTTGTCGTGCTGGCCGAGCCTGCGGAGCCCGTCCCTTGCGGCGCGCATGACGCCAGTGCCCCGGCGCCCACGACGCCCGCTGCTGCGATGCCTCCAAATTTGAACAGATCGCGCCTGCTGATTCCATTGTTATGCTCGTGCATGATGCCCTCCTAGCGTGTCGATCCTTCGCGTTCGCCCAGTTTTTTCGGGCGAATCCCTCGAGATGCACCATAGCCCCGCGGCGCGCGCCTGTCGTTCGTCCACGTGCCGGGAAACGGGGATTATTTTCATCATCCTTGCCTATCATCCCATCGTTGAGCAGGCAGTATGAGGGATCGAGGCTCTGGTCGAGGTGCGGAGCTCCCTGGGCATAGGGCGATAGTTTCGCTAGAATGGTGAACCATCGAAACACTGGGGAGGGGGTGCCGACGAGGGCAGCGCGTCGGCTCGATGCTATGGAAAACGACGAAACGAACGGATCCGGGACGCTCGATCGATCCCAGGAGGATGCGGAGCTTCGCTTCGCGGACGACGAAGCGGTCGGCGTGCGGAAGGCCGACGCGCCCGCGTGCGAGGACGGCACCGTTGCGGGCGCACGGGCGCCGGGTCCATTGCTGCCGTGGCTGCCGTCCATCCCGCTGTTCTTCCTCGGGCTGGGCGTGTACCGTGCGTGGATCGAGATCGTGTTCGTGGGCTCGTTCGTCGAGTTCCCCGCAGCTGCTGTCGCGGGTCACGACGCGTTCGATCTCGTGATGATAGCCACGATGTTTTTGTGCGCCGCCCTTGCCAAGCGTATCGGCCCGCTGTTCGGAAAGCGCTCGTTGTACGCCGTGTCCGGCGTTGCGCTTACGGTGTCCACGCTGTGCATGTTCGCGTCCATCTGGATACCGAGGTCGGCGGATGCGCTTGCCGTGCCGGCGGTGCTGTTGGGCGGGTTTGGCATCGCGCTCGTCATTCTGCTGTGGTCGGAACTGTACGGCTGTCTCAATCCGTTTCGCGTCGCGCTGTACTATTCGGCGTCCATGATCGTGGCGGCGCTCCTCATTTATTTGTGCAGAGGCTTGCTGTTACCGTGGCTCGGCGCCGTCGTGCTCGTGCTGCCCGTCGTGTCGCTTGCCGCCTGCGCGGCGGGGTTCCGCTCGTTGCCTTCCGGCGAGCTTCCGCGCGCCAAGCCGTCGAAGTTTTCGTTCCCTTGGAAGATCGTGCTGCTCATGGCCATCTACGCGTTCGCGTACGGGCTGAAGGAATCGTCGATGTACCAGTCGACGTTCGGCCCGCATTCGGCGTTCGGCACGCTGGCGGTGGCCGCTATCGTGTTCGTCGGCGTCATAGCGCGCGGCGGCAAATTCGACTTCGGTGTGATCTACCGCATCGCGTTGCCGCTCATGGTGGCGGCTTTCCTCATCTTGCCGAACGTGGGCGTCCTGGGGCAGGCCGCGTCCGATTTCTGCACGAGTGCGTCCTACACCGCGTTCTCCATCCTCATCATGCTCATCATGGCTAACCTGTGCTATCGCTACGGGATGTCGGCCGTGTGGCTGTTCGGCATCGAGCGCGGCGTGCGTGCGTTGTTTACCCTGTTCGGACGCCAGACCGAGCAGCTGTTGGGCGCGCCGTCGTTCGGACTGGCCGGATCGGATGCCGTCGTCAGCGGGCTCGTGGTCATCCTCGTGGTGGCAGCCACGATGATCCTCTTCTCGGAAAAGGAGCTGTCCAGCCGCTGGGGCGTGTCGTTTCTGGGCGAGGATGGCACGGCGGGCGACCGGGCCATCGTAAAGAAGCAAGAGCTGGCGAACCGGTGCCAGGAGCTGGCGCGTTCGTACGGCCTGTCGCCGCGCGAGGAAGAGGTGCTGCTGTTGCTGGCGCAGCGCAAGACCGTGGGCTCCATCGAGCGCGAGCTGTTCATTGCGAACGGCACGGCCAAAACGCACATTCGCCATATCTACCGCAAGCTCGACATCCATTCGCGCGACGAGCTGTCCGATCTGCTGGGATTATTCGAATAATTTAACAAACAAATGTTCGTATCATATGCTATACTGTTCTCGAACGAAAGAACCAGTGCAAGCGCTGAACCCGACGCCTCCCGAAGGACGGGCAGCCCATAGATGACCGCGGTGTTCCACGCGATCCGTACCACGCTTGCAGGATCGAGCATCCTCCCACGCCCTGGAACACGGTAAACGAGGTGTCGTGCTATGCCTGCATTCGGAAATCAAACGTCGTGCTCCTACCCTGAAACGCTCGTGCTCGTCGAGGCGCTGCCTTTGTGCCGCATCCTCGCGTCTGATTGGCCGGGAGAGGGGGTTTCGGCCGAGTTTCCCCTGTTCGACGAGGAGGTTGAAGAGGAAAGCATGCTCGCGCGCCCGTTGCGATGCGCCGTGGTCATGCCGTGCGCCGAAGCGTTCGCGCTTCTGGAAGAGGTCGGTCATGTCGGATGGTAGCGCCTGGGAACGCGAGGCGCTTTCCATCAAGCAGGTTCCTTCGCTGCAGGCCCTGTTGCGCTGCTGCGACGAGCGGCTGCTCGTCCGCGCCATCGTCGAGGAGCATGCGGTCCTGGCCGGCGATTGGGATGCGCTTCCGGCGAAGCGCAAGCGGGCGGCCGAGAAGCGGTTGGCGGCCACGTTGGCCACGATGCGGGGCCTGCCGCTCGACAAGAAAGGCGCACGGGGCAGCCTGCTGCTGCCGCACGAGTCGTTCGTGCTGCACGCGCGCAGCGGCTTGATCGAGCGCCACGTGTCCGCGGCGCTGCTCTCGCTCGACGACGTGCCGCTCGCGCGCAGGGCCGTCCAGCGTTCCGATGCCGCGACGCCGCCCGGGGAAGCCGAGGGGCCGCAGCCGCGTCCCTACACGCTCGATCCGTGGGAGCGGACGCTTGCGAGCCGCGTGTGGCTGGGCGGTTCCCGGTGCTGCCGCGAGCGCTACCTCGTGCTGGCGGCAGCGTTCTGGGAGATGACGTACTTCGGGTTCGAGTACGAGCGCGTCTGCGCGCGCCGTGCCGAGGAGAAGGCGCGCCGTCTGGTGGGGAAGGACGTGCCCGGCGAGCGTCCCTCGGAGCCTCCGCGCACCGTGTCCGACGAGCGGCGCCGGCAGGCGGAGGGGTTCGGGCTCGTGGAGCCCGACCGCTTCGAGCTCGACTACCGCGATAGCATGATCGTGCGAGTCGCGCAGCTCAACGACGACAGCCGCAAAGCCCTTTGGCTGCTGCTGCTCGACGTGGCGCGCCGTCTGGGCAAGGCCTGAGCGGCAGGGGCTCGTTGAAGCGATCGTCGGAGAGGAGGATAACGGGGCGAGAACGGGAACAGGCGCCCGCAGGCGCCTGTTCCCGAACGAAGCCGATGCCGTCGACGTGCTAGTCGGCAACCTCGACGAGCGTGATCTCGAAGTTGAGGTCCTTGCCCGCCAGCTCGTGGTTCATGTCGAAGGTGGCTATGCCGTCTTCGATGGAGCGCACGAACACGGGGAAGGGCTGGCCGCCCGGGCCCATCATGTACACGGTCTGGCCCACGGGAAGCTGGTCGCCGTTCGGGATCTGGTCGACCGGAACCTGCTGCACCATGGCCTCGTCGCGCTCGCCGTACGCCTCGGCGGCGGGGATGTGCACGTTCTTCGTGTCGCCTTGCGCCATGTCCTTCACGGCGGAGTCGAACCCGGGGATCATCTGGCCGGCCATGCAGGTGAACTCGATGGGCTCGCCGCGATCGACGGAGGAGTCGAACTTCGAGCCGTCGTCGAGGGTGCCCGTGTAGTGGACCTTGACCTTCTTGCCTTCGTTGCTCATCAAGAGCTCCTTTCGAGAGAATGCAATGCCCATCAGTCTACCCGAGGCATTCCGGCTTTCCCGTTCGCGGCGCGAAACTTGCTCCAAGTCGCCACAAGTCCGTAACCGAGCCTTCTGCCATCCTGGAAGGAGGTTGCGAGGCCCCTGCTCCCTTCGCCGCTGCGCTCAGGATGACAACACGCCCCAGCTCCAGTCTCCCGCGGTGCTACCGTTTCGGGAGATCGCGCACGTCGAGCAGCGTGATCTCGAAGTTCAGCGCCTTGGCGATGGCATCGTGGTTGAGGTCGAACACGGCGCGCTCCTCGTCCAGCTCCACGAGTCGTGCCGGATACGTCTGCCCGTCCGGCCGTTCGAGGCTCATCACGTCGCCCACGGCGAGCTTGATATCGGCCGGGATCTTCGCGCGCTCCACTTCGATGACGCGCTCTTCGGTGCGCTTCTCGTACGCCTCGTCGGCTCCAACGCGGACGCGTTTCGTTTCGCCCACGGCCATGTCGCGCACCGCGTCGACGAACGCGGGCGGCATCCATCCGTCTGCGCAGGGGAACTCGATGGGCTGCCTCGTCTGATCGATGAAGGTGGCACCGTCGTCGAAGTAGCCGCGGTAGGCCACCTTCACCATGCGATCCTCGTTGCTCACGCCCGTTCGCTCCGTTCCGCGAGGTCGGCCAGCGTCACGCGGCGCGCGACGAGGTCGGCGAGCGGCTCCAGGAAGCCCTGCTCCTCGTCGGCAAGGCCGTCGCGCGCGATCTTCACGATGCGGTCGCACAGCTCGGCGACGGGCCGTCCGAACACCTCGGCTTCGTAGCCGCTCTCCATGAGCGCGTCCTGCGCCGCCAGGTAGTCGTCGCGCCGCACGTCGGCGAACAGCCCGTCCATCGCGTCGAGGCTCGTCGGCGCGTAGAACAGCCCCTTGATCAGCGCCGCGTAGGCGATGACGTAGGGGATGGGCATGGCGTCGGCGGGGCGGATCTCGATGTAGGTCTTGAGGCGCACGTCGGTGAAGAACATGGACACCGCGTGCTCCACCTCGGCACGCGTCATCGTGCGCGCGGCGTAGATATCGCCGAACGTGCGGTCGGAGTAGCACCACCGCTGCTGCTGGCAGGGGATGAGGATGGCCACGGTGTCCAGGATGTACTCAGCGTAACGGCGCAGGTCGAACGAGGGGTCCAGCACGTCGGGCACGAGGCCGCATCGATCGTTGTCCACATGCTGCCAGATGTCCGTGCGCACCAGCTGATGCTCGCGCGGCTTGCCTTCGAACACGGGTGCGTTGTCGCACATAAGCGAGAGCATCGGCACCAGCGCGAACGCCAGCCGCAGCTTGCGCAGGCAGTCGGCCGTGCTGGTGTAGTCGATGGACACCTGCGTCGAGGCGCTGCCGCGCATCATGCAGGGGCCGTAGATGTCGCGCTCGCCCAGATAGAGGTTCATGAACTGGTAGCGGCGCTTCGGGATGAGCTCCAGCGAGCGCGCCGTGGCGGAGGGATGGTAGCCGATCGCCAGCGCCTTCTCTCCCGCGGGCTCCAGCACGTCGGAAAGGCGCTGCGCGAACCCTTCGAACGTGTCTCGCGCGGTCGCGAGATCGGCGAAGGGGCCGGCGGACAGCTCGATCTGCGCCGCGGGCTCGATGGTGACCGCCTCGCTCGGGCGGGCGACTCCCAAAAGGTCGCCGTGCTCGTCGGTGGTGGTGCGAGGATAGTCCGCCTCCAGCTGGCGCAGCACCCACGCCACGCCGTGTTCGCCGCTGTACGAGACGGGGCTCATATCGTCGTGCACGATGATCTGCTCCAGCTCGATGCCCAGCTCACCCGGGCCGCCGAAGGCTTTGATGCCGCTTTCGAAGTAGCTGACGATGGCGTTGATGTTGCTTTCGCGTGCAGGCTGCCCCTGCCCGGCTGCGGCTGTTTTATTCATGTAGCAAGCTCCTGAACTTCGCGTGTCCTGTGCAATCGTGCGTTACTTTGTATACAATACCGCTTTGGTCGCCGCGCATGGCGACATGTCGGCAAATCCATATCGTTTCGCTGCCCTACTCGAAGACGAGGCCCGGTTTGGACGCTCATATCACAAAACGCACAGCGATTCTGCTGCTGCTCGATATCGTTGCGACGTACGCCGCGTACTGGCTCGCATCGCTGCTCACCGACGTTGAGGGCGAAGTGTTCGTCAACAACGAGATCTACTTCATGCTGGGCATCCTCGCGCTCATCAACGTGGCCGTGTTGGGCTTGTTCCACCTGTACAACAACCTCTGGGAATACGCCAGCGTCGACGAAGCCATCCAGATCGTGCTGGCCGTGGTGCTGTCCACCCTGGTGGGAGCTGTGTTCTTATGGATCATCGACGTGCGGCTTCCCATCCGCGTGTTTTTCGTCTCGTGCTTCATGCTCATATTCTTCATGGGCGGCATCCGTTTGATCTTCCGCGTCATGCGCCAGAAAAGGCGCGCGCTCGTCTCCACGCAGCGCATGTGCGACCGTCCGCGCACGCTCGTGGTGGGCGCGGGGGAGACGGGCTCGCTGGCAATCGGACGCATGGCCTCGAAGGACCCGCTCATGCCGGGCATCCCCATCGTGGCCACTGACGACGACCCCACCAAGCGCGGTTCGCGCATCCACGGCGTGAAGGTGGCCGGCTCCACGAACGACATCGTCGACCTCGTGGACAAGCACAACATCGACCAGATCGTCGTGGCCATCCCGTCCTCCACGCCCGAGGAGCGCAAGCGCATCTACGGCGAATGCACGAAGACCGACTGCAAGCTGCGCACCCTGCCGAACGTGCGCGAGCTGTCGCTCGACGAGATCGGCGACGTGCGCCTGCGCGACGTGGACGTGGCCGACCTTCTGGGCCGCGAGGAGATCATCCTCAACACGCGCGCGGTGTCGGGCTACATCGCCGGCGAGACCGTGCTGGTCACGGGCGGCGGCGGCTCCATCGGCAGCGAGCTGTGCCGCCAGCTGTGCAAGGTGGCGCCCGCCCGCATCGTCATCTTCGACATGTACGAGAACGACGCCTACATGCTGCGCAACGAGCTGCTGGCCGAATACGACGACATCGACCTCGTCATAGAGATCGGCAATGTCTGCGACGAGGCGCGCCTGAACGAGGTGTTCTCGAAGTACCGACCCGGCGCCGTGTTCCATGCGGCCGCCCACAAGCACGTGCCTCTTATGGAGCAGTGCCCGCGCGAGGCGTTGCACAACAACGTGTTCGGGACGCTCAACGCGGTGCGCGCTGCCGACGCCTACGGCGCTGCGCGCTTCATCTTCATCTCCACCGACAAGGCCGTGAACCCCACCAGCGTCATGGGTGCCACGAAGCGCATGGGCGAGATGGTCATGCAGTACTACGCGCGCACGTCGAAGACCATTTTCTCCGCCGTGCGCTTCGGCAACGTGCTGGGCAGCAACGGCAGCGTCATCCCCGTGTTCCAGCGCCAGATCGCCGCGGGAGGCCCCCTCACCGTCACCCATCCCGACATCGAGCGCTTCTTCATGACCATCCCCGAGGCGTCGCGCCTGGTCATCCAAGCAGGCGGCATGGCGAAGGGCGGCGAGATCTTCATCCTCGACATGGGCGAGCCGGTGAAGATCGTCGACTTGGCGAAGGGCCTCATCCAGCTGCAGGGCCTCACGCCCGACGTGGACGTCAAAATCGTGTTCACGGGCCTGCGCGAGGGCGAGAAGATGTACGAGGAGCTGCTCATGGACGAAGAGAGCACGCTGCCCACCGACAACCACTCCATCCTCATCTCCACCGGCCAGGAGATCAGCTACACCGAAGTGGCCGAGAAACTGGACGAGCTGGAAGCCGCACTCACCCTCACCGACGAGGAAGCCGTCCACGTGCTGGAGAAAACCGTCTGCACCTATCGCCACACCCCCAACAAAGCATCCTAAAGAGGAGCGCTCCTTTCGAGACGCGTTCGAACATGGACGCGTCGCATGCCCGGCGCATCATCGCCCGAAAAACACGGAAATCGCCCGAAAAGCGTGTTTTTCGGGCGATGATGCGTGCGTAGCTAAATCTTGGTAAGGTCGAGCCGATACGGGAGCCTTTTCCCACCTCCGGCTCGTCATGTTCGTCGTTCAGATCGCCAAACCGCAGGTTGTACGAACTTCCTGTCAATGCATTCTCGAATTGGGATAGCCATATCGGTTGGATCTTACCAGGCATGCGCAACCGACGTCGCGTCGCGCGCAGTCGGGCTGCGAAGTCGGTTGCGGCTTGTGAGGCGAAATCCGGCCTCATGCGGTAAAGATCGATCGGTTTGGCAACCCTGAAGGGGCTCGAGTCGCCGTCTCGACGGTCGAAGGTTCTTGTCTTCGCGCGTTTTGCCAGCTCGGAAAACCAGTGCGCGAAGAAAGCGGAGGCAGGGGATTACCAAACCGCTTCGATTTTACCGCGCGCGCACGGTTTTTTCGACACGAGGCCCATGGTGCGGTAGCGCAATGGGGCGGCGTTGCTTGGGAACCCAGAATCCGGGCAGAGAATCGCGGTTCGGGCGCGGTGTGGGGGCATCGCGCTTGCGCGTCGGCCCGCGCGCCCGGCCTCTCGCGTTCGCGCGCTGGTCCGCGCGCCCGATGCCTCACGTGCGCCCCTCCCGCACCTCTCCGCACCCCCGCACCTCTCCGCGCATCCCACACCCCCCTCGCACCACTCGCCCCCGCGCTCGATCCTCGTCCGGGCGGTTTGATTCTCGTGTACCAATTTGCGCTCGAATCTTGTCAAACGCTGCTTTCTTTCATAGGATGGTATGCATCATTCAAAACGCCTCATTTTTGTGCATATGCACAAATCGTAGGTGACGCAACGGCTTGAGCGTCGCGTCCGCGCATCGGACGACGGAAGACGAAGGGGATCGACATGGCGATCACGACAGGCATCGTTGGAGCGGCCGGTTTTGCCGGCATCGAGCTGATTAGGCTCGCGCTGCGCCATCCCGATCTCGATCTGCGTGTAGTCACGTCCAACGAGCTGGCGGGCACGCCCGTCGTCGCGGAGTATCCCGGCTTCACCGGCGCCACCGACCTCGCCTTCACCGCGCACGACGACCCTGCGCTCGACGCGTGCGACCTCGTGTTCCTGGCCGTGCCGCACACCGCGGCGCTCGCCATGGCCCCGCGCCTGGTCGCGCGCGGTGCGACGGTGGTCGACCTGTCGGCCGACTTCCGCTTGAAGGACCCTGCCGTCTACGAGCGCTGGTACGCCACGCCGCATACGGCCACCGACCTGCTGCAGCGTGCTGCCTTCGGCCTGCCCGAGCTGTTCCCGGACGACCTCGCGCGCGCCGCAGGCGCCCGTGCAGCGGGCGAGGGCGTGCTCGTCGCCTGCGCGGGCTGCTATCCCACGGCCACGTCGCTTGCGGCGGCGCCCGCCGTCCGTGCCGGGCTCGTGCGGCCTAACGGCGTCGTGGTGGTCGACGCCATCTCCGGCGTCACGGGCGCGGGCAAGAAGGCCTCGACGCGCACGCACTTCTGCTTCGCCGACGAGAACCTCGAAGCGTACGGCGTGGCGACGCACCGCCACACGCCCGAGATCGAGCAGATCCTGGGCCTGGAAGGCCGCCTCGTGTTCACGCCGCATCTCGCGCCGCTCAATCGCGGCCTGCTGTCCACCGTGAACCTGCCGCTCGCGTCCGACGCGCCCGTCGACGCGGGCGAGATCGTGGAGCTGTACCGGGACTTCTACGCCGACGACCCCTTCGTGCACGTGCTGGATGCCGGCACCATGCCGAAGACCTCGTCGGTGGCGGGCACGAACTACGCGCACCTGGGAATCGCCGTCAACGCGACGGCGCGCATGCTGGTGGCCGTGGGCGCTATCGACAACCTGGGCAAGGGCGCGGCCAGCCAGGCCGTGCAGTGCGCGAACGCCGTGCTGGGCCTGCCCCAGGCTCGAGGGCTCGAACCGATCTCCGTACCCGTGTGATGCGAATCGTCCTAGTAAGCTACAGCCGCACCAGCCGCAACAGAAAGAAGCCGCTATGACCGACCAACCGATCGCTGCAACGCATCCCGCCCAAGGCGGCGTGACGGCGGCGCGCGGGTTCCGCGCGTCCGGCGTGCACGCGGGTTTCCGTAAGGATCCCGAGCGCCTCGACCTCGCGCTCGTGGTCGCCGACGAACCCTGCGCGTGCGCGGCCGTGTTCACCAAGAACGTGTTCTGCTCGGCGCCGGTCATCGTATCGCGCGCGCAGCTGGGCGCCGACCAGCCGGGCGAGCCCGCCTACGGCACGGCGCGCGCCGTGGTGGTGAACTCGGGCAATGCGAACGCGGCAACGGGCGAGCCCGGCTTGGAGGCCGCGCGCGAGACGGCGCGCATCGCGGGCGATGCCGTGGGCTGCCCCGCATCCGAGGTGCTGGTGGCGTCCACGGGCGTCATCGGCGTGCAGCTGCCCCTGGCGCCGTTCGGGATCGGCCTGCCTGCGGCGGCGTCGCTGCTGTCTGCCGGCGGTGGCGCGGATGCGGCGCGCGCCATCATGACCACCGACACGCGTCCGAAGGAGGCCGCCGTCACGTTCTCGGGCGACGGCATCGGCTACGACGGCTGCACGTTCACGGTGGGCGGCATGTCGAAGGGCTCGGGCATGATCATGCCGAACATGGCCACGATGATCGCCGTCCTCACCACCGACGCGCCGGTGTCCGCGCCCGCCTTGCACAGGGCGCTCGTGCACGCCGTGAATCGCAGCTTCAACAAGGTGACGGTGGATTCCGACACGTCGACGAACGATTCCTGCTTCCTCTTCGCCAGCGGCGCCGCAGCACCTGCGGGCGCAAGCGCGTTCGATCCGGACGGCCCGGCCTTCGCCCGCTTCCAGGCGGCGCTCGTCGAGGTGTGCGAGACGCTGGCCCGCATGATGGCGGCTGACGGGGAAGGGGCCACGCGCCTGGTCACCGTGCATGTGACCGGTGCTGCCAACGACACCGACGCCGACCTGGCCGCGCGCGCCGTGGCGAACTCGCCGCTCGTGAAGACGGCCGTCTGCGGCCGCGACGCGAACTGGGGCCGCATCGCGGCGGCCATCGGCAAGTCGGGCGCGGTCTTCCGCCAGGAGGATGCGTCCATCGACATCATGGGTCTGCCGGTGTGCCGCGGCGGGCTTGCGCAAGCGTTCGACGAGGACGAGGCGCTGCGCCGTTTCGAGCAGCCCGAGATCGTCATCGACGTCGACCTCGGCGCAGGCGAGGCGAGGACCACGGTTTGGACATGCGATTTCACACACGAGTACATCACGATCAACGGAGACTATCGCTCATGAAGTACGCGAAGGACACCCGCCCGAAGGGCGTAGCGAACAAAGCGGCGGAGGTGCTGGTCGAAGCGCTTCCCTGGATCAAGAACATCACCGGCAAGACCGTCGTCATCAAGTACGGCGGCTCGGCCATGGTGGACGAGCAGCTGCGCGCCGACGTGATGAACGACATCGTGCTGCTGAAGATCGTCGGCGTGAATCCCGTCATCGTGCATGGCGGCGGCAAGGCCATCACCGAGGCCATGGATTTCCTGCAGCTTCCCGTGGAGTTCAAGGACGGTCAGCGCGTCACCACGCCCGAGGCCATGGACCTCGTGCGCACCGTGCTAATGGGTAAGGTGAACCAGGAGCTGGTGGAGGCCCTCAACGAGCACGGCAACTTCGCCGTGGGCGTCAGCGGCGCCGACGCGGGCGTCATCGTGGCCGAGCAGGCCAGCCCGGAGCTGGGACGCGTGGGCCGCATCACGCGCATCAACAGCCCGCTTCTGGACGACCTCGTTGCCGGCGATTACATCCCCGTCGTGGCGTCGGTGGCGCTGGGCGAGGACGGCGGCTTCTACAACGTGAACGCCGACATGGTGGCGGGCCACATCGCGGCCGCTATCGGCGCGCACAAGGTGGTGTTCCTCACCGATGTGGACGGCCTGTACGAGAACTTCGAGAACAAGGACTCGCTCATCTCGAACCTCACGCTGTTCGAGGCGCAGTACATGGTGGAGAACAACATCGTGTCCACCGGCATGATCCCGAAGCTGAAGTCGTGCATCCACGCGCTGGATTCGGGCGTGTTCCGCGCGCACATCATCAACGGCATCACCCCGCACTCGCTGCTGCTGGAGCTTCTGACCAGCACCGGCGTGGGCACCACGATGCACTCCACGGAGGAGTCGTGCACGTTCGACACCCATCCTTTGGGCAACTTCGCCTCCAAGTTGCTGGAGAATCGCCAGCATGCTGCCAGCGCGACGCCGAACAACAAGATCTTCTAAGCGAGCGAAAGAAGGACGACCATGGGTTTCATCGAGGAACAGCAGCTTGAATCCGCATACGTGATGGGCACGTACGCCCGCAAGCCGGTGGAGCTCGTGCGCGGGCGCGGCATGCAGGTGGAGGATTCGGAAGGCCGCACGTACCTCGACTTCGTGTCGGGCGTGGGCGCCGTGAGCCTGGGCCACTGCCATCCGGCGCTCGTGTCGGCTATCGAGGAGCAGGCGAGCACGCTCGTCCATGTGAGCAACTACTACTACATCGAGCATCGCGGCGAGGTGGCGCACCTCGTATCCGACTTGCTGAACGAGTGCGTCGACGAGGCCGAGCGCGAGCCGTGGCAGAGCTTCTTCGCGAACTCGGGCGCCGAGGCGAACGAATGCGCCTTCAAGCTGGCGCGACTGCACGCCAAGAAGCGCGCGATGGCTGCGGCCGAGGCCGCCGGCGCCGACGAGGACGGCGTGCGCGCCGCCGCAGCCGCCGCGCCGCGCCTCATCGTCACGCTCGACGCCAGCTTCCACGGGCGCACGCTGGCCACGCTGGCCGCTACGGCACAGCCCGCCAAGCAGGAGGCGTTCCAGCCCCTGCCCGACGGCTTCGTCCGCACGCCCATCAACGATATCAAGGCGCTCGAGTCGCTGTTCGCCTCGCAGGGCGACGGCATCTGCGCCGTCATGGTGGAATGCGTGCAGGGCGAGAGCGGCGTGCATCCGTGCGAGTCCGAGTTCCTGGCCGCGGTGCGTCGCCTTACCGCCGAGCGCGGCGCGCTGTTCATGTGCGACGAGATCCAATGCGGCATGTACCGCTGCGGCACGTATCCCTTCGGGTTCCAGCACTTCGGCGTCACGCCCGACGTGGTGACCATTGCCAAGGGCATCGCCTCGGGCTTCCCCATGGGCATGTGCGCTGCGCGCGCCCAGGTGGCGGCGTCGTTCGATCCAGGCGACCACGGCTCCACCTTCGGGGGCAGCTGCCTGGCCGTCGCGGCGGCCGAGGCCACCGTGCGGGCGCTGGCGGCCGAGGACGCCGCCGGCAACGCCGAGCGCACGGGCGCGTACCTGCGCGAGAAGCTGGCGGCGCTGCCGCAAGTGGAAGAGGTGCGCGGCCTGGGGCTCATGGTGGCCTGCGACCTCGCCGAGGGCGTGAGCGCCCCCGACGTGGTGCTGGCCGGCCTGGACGAGGGCCTCCTGCTCAACTTCACCGGCCCGCGCACGCTGCGCTTCCTGCCTCCGCTGGTGTGTTCGAAGGAGGACGTGGACGTGCTGGTGCAGAAGCTTGCGGCGCTGTTGTTCTGAAAGGGCGGCTGTCATCCTGAGCGAGGCGCCGTAGGCTGTCATCCTGGGCGAGGCGCGAAGCGCGGAGTCGAAGGATCCCGAGCGGCGACAGCAGGAAGTCTCACGGTTGGCACCTTGCGGGATCCTTCGACTTGCTCAGGATGACAGGGTCGCTGCGCTCGTTCAGGATAACGACTGCAAGGACGTTCGTCGAAAATCTTTCTGCACTTTTTGAAATTCTGGGGTCGGAACGCTCACGGATAGGGTACTATTTAATGCATATTTTCGTCGGGTCTTGCGCAATTCTGCATACCCCGCGAAGGTACTTGTGATCGGAACCGTATGTGATCGTTCTTGAACGGGAACAGAGAGTATCGAGGGCATGAGAAAACGTCAACAACGGCACGACATCATTCGCGACATCATTCGCGAACATAATGTCAAGACGCAGCGCGATCTCGCCAATCAGCTGCAGGCCGCTGGCTACGAATGCACTCAAGCCACGATCTCCCGCGACATCATGGACATGGGTCTGGTGAAGTCTCGTGAGGGCTATTACGTTCTCCCTGAGGAAATGCGGCTCCAGCGCATGGTATCCGAATTGGTTGAAGAGGTGCACGTGGCAGGCAACATGGTCGTAGTGAAGACGTTCTCCGGCGGAGCAGCCGGCGTCTCTGCTGCGCTCGACAAGGCCAGCCTGCGCGGAGCACTCGGCACGGTGGCCGGCGACAACACGATCATGATCGCGGCGGAGAGCCCTGAGGCTGCCGTCGAAGTCGAGCGCGCCATCGACCGACTGCGACGACGCTAGTCGTCGACTATATTTCTTGGCGGGGACGCTTTTCTCCCTGCACTCATCCCCACGCTTAGTACAAGCAACAGCGTCCGAGCCGCCCGGCTCTGATGCCTGTCACCACGAAAAGCCGTGGTGCGCACGACGACAGCCTTGCGCGGTGAGAACCGCGATGGGCGCGCGCATACCCCGACCGCCCGGCGAGCGCTGGGGGAGGCGCCTTCGCAGCCGCACCATGACCGGGCATCCCGACGACAACCGAACACGGGGGAAGGACCCTACCATGGCTCAGCAGCAGACTCAGCAAACCCAGCAGAAGGACAAAGCGGTACTGGCGTATTCCGGCGGACTGGATACGTCCGTGTGCATCAAGTGGCTCCAGGAGGAGAAGAACCTCGACGTCATCGCCGTGGTCGGCGACGTGGGGCAGGAGCATGAGGGCCTTGAGAAGATCAAGCAGAAGGCGTTGAAAACCGGCGCCGTGGAATGCCTGGTCGTGGACATGCGCGACGTGTTCGCCCAGGACTTCCTGTCCAAGGCGCTGGCCGCCAACGCCCTGTACGAGAACAAGTACCCGCTCGTGTCCGCGCTGTCCCGGCCGCTGATCTCCAAGCACCTTGTGGACGCGGCGCACAAGTTCGGCGCGAAGTACATCGCGCACGGCTGCACGGGCAAGGGCAACGACCAGGTGCGCTTCGAGGCGAGCATCCTCATGCTTGATCCGGACATCGAGATTATCGCCCCGGTGCGCGAATGGGATCTGCACACCCGCTCCGAGGAGATGGAATGGGCCCAGGCGCACGGCATCGAGGTTCCCACCACGAAGAAGTCGCCGTACTCCATCGACGATAACCTGTGGGGCCGGGCCATCGAGTGCGGCGTCCTGGAGGATCCCTGGATGGAGCCGCCGACGGACATCTACACGATGACGGTCGATCCCACCGAAGCTCCCGACGAGCCGCAGTACGTGGAGCTCGAGTTCGCGCGCGGTCTGCCGTACGCCATCGACGGGAGCCAGAAGAGCTTCCTCGGTATCATCTACGCGCTGAACGAGATCGCCGGCAAGCACGGCTACGGCCGCATCGACATGATCGAGAACCGGCTGGTGGGCGTGAAGAGCCGCGAGTGCTACGAGGTGCCGGGCGCGCTGTCGCTCATCCAGGCTCACAAGGCGCTGGAAGACCTGGTGCTGGAGCGCGAGGTGCTGCACTTCAAGCTGGGCATGGAGCAGGAGTGGGCGAAGTGCGTGTACAACGGCCAGTGGTTCTCGCCGCTCAAGGAAGCCGTCGACGCGTTCCTCGCCTCCACGCAGCGCTGTGTGGCCGGCACGGTGAAGCTCAAGTTCTACAAGGGCTCCTGCACCGTGGTGGGCCGCAAGAGCGCCTACTCCCTGTACGATTACGCGCTGGCCACCTACGACAAGGACGACTCGTTCGACCACGCGGCGGCCAAGGGCTTCATCCAGCTGCAAACGCTCTCTGCCAAGACGTGGGCCTCGAACCGTCGGCAGGAGGGCGCGCCGGCCGAGCTGTTCGACGCGCAGAAGAAGGTCGGACCGTTGACGAAGGGTGCGTACGAGGACGTGACGCCGGTGTGGAAGCAGGTGGCCGAGGCTGAGAACGCGGCGGTCGTCGAAGAAGCGGAAGCGGCCCTGCAGGGCGCTGCCGAGAAGGCTTAAGGGGGACGTCATGGCTTTGTGGTCGGGCAGATTCACCGAGAACGTGAGCGAGTTCACCCAACGCTTCGGCGCGTCGCTGCCGGTTGACAAGGCGCTGTACGCGCAGGACATAGCCGGGTCGCAGGCGCACGCGCGCATGCTGGCGTCGGCGGGCGTCATCGAGCCCGCCGATGCGGAGGCCATCGTCGAGGGGCTCGACCGCGTGAAGGCGCGCATCGAGGCGGGCGACTTCGCGTTCGACATCAACGACGAGGACATCCACATGTCGGTGGAGCGCGCGCTCATCGCCGACATCGGCGACGCCGGCGCGCGCCTGCACACCGGCCGCAGCCGCAACGACCAGGTGGCCACCGACACGCGCCTGTTCGCCAAGCAGCGCTGCGAGGACCTCATGGCGGCGAACGTGGCGCTGCGCCAGGCGCTCGTCCGGCAGGCCGAGGCGCACTTCGACGTCGTCCTGCCCGGCTACACCCATCTGCAGCACGCCCAGCCGGTGCTGTTCTCGCACCATATGCTGGCCTACGTGTGGATGCTCGCGCGCGACTTCGAGCGCCTGGCGGCCGCGCGCACGGCGGCCGACGCGAGCCCGCTGGGTTCGGCGGCGCTCGCGGGCACCACGTACCCGCTCGATCGGCAGATGACGGCGGCCGAGCTGGGCTTCTCGCGGGTGATCCCGAACTCGCTGGACGCCGTGTCCGACCGCGACTTCCTGCTGGACCTGTCGTACGCGTGCAGCGTGTCGTGCATGCACCTGTCGCGGCTGTGCGAGGAGATCGTGCTGTGGTCCAGCTCGGAGTTCGGGTTCATCGAGCTGTCCGACGCGTTTTCCACGGGATCGTCCATCATGCCGCAGAAGAAGAACCCCGATTTCGCCGAACTCATCCGCGGCAAGACGGGCCGCGTGGTAGGCGACCTCGTGGCGCTGCTGGTCACCATGAAAGCGCTGCCGCTGGCCTACAACAAAGACCTCCAGGAGGACAAGGAAGGCGCCATCGACGCGGCCAAGACGTTGGAGGACTGCCTCGTGTGCGCGGCCGGCATGATCGAGACGATGCGCGTGGTGCCCGAGGCCATGACGGCGCAGGCGAAGAAGGGCTACCTGGCGGCCACCGACGTGGCCGACTACCTGGCCAAGAAGGGGATGCCGTTCAGGCGCGCCCACGAGGTGGTGGGGCACCTCGTGCTGGTATGCGAGCAGCGCGGCTGCGACTTGGACGACTTGACGCTGGCCGACTTCAAAGCCGAAAGCGACCTGTTCGAGGAGGACATCACGGCCTCGCTCGATCTGGAGAGCATCGTGGCGGCCCGCACCACCGAGGGCGGCACCGGGCACGCGGCCGTGCGCGCGCAGCTGGCGCTCGCGAAAGACGCCCTCGCGGCTGACGAGGCGTCGCTTGCGGGATAAGCGCAGCGCCTTTTGGCGCGGGGGCACCGCCTGAGGCCCGAGCGTCCTTCGCCGCGCCGATCGCACGCTGCGAGCGTCTCGAATCGGCGCGGCACGCGCGCAACGGACCGCAAGCGGGCTCCCGCGCCCGAGAAAAAAGCGCTGCACCCTGCTTGCATCAACCACGTTTTGAGCTCCCGACCGGGCGTTTTCCCGTGTGACCTTTTTCCAACGAACTTGTGTTGATTCATGGGGGCCTGTGCCCCGATGTTACAATGGGCGGAGTTTTTTGGAGGTGACACGTGGCTTCACGTTCTATAAAGAATAGGCCGGGGATCAAGAAAAAGCATCCTTCCATCGGCTTCCTTGCGGTGTTCACGGTCTTTTTGGCCGTGATCGTCGCCGGCTTCTCAGGCGTCTACGCCCTCGGTTCGTCGTGGATCGGCGACCTTGAGGACTACGACGTGTCCGATGCCGGCCAGCTCAACTCGTCGCTGCCGTCGATCATGCTGGCGTCGGACGGTACGGAGCTCGCCCGCTTCCAGGTCGAGTACCGCGACCCCGTCGAGCTCGACCAGATCAGCGAGTACGTGCGCGAGGGCACCGTGGCTACCGAGGACGAGCGCTTCTACGAACACGGCGGTTTCGACCTCGCGGGCATCGCGCGCGCGGTGTACGTGAACCTCACCGGTTCCGGCAAAGAGGGCGCGTCCACCATCACGCAGCAGCTCGTGCGCAACACTATCCTGGCCGACGAGATGAACGATATCTCGTTCAAGCGCAAGGTGCGCGAGATGTATCTCTCCGTCAAGTTGGAGGAACAGTACTCCAAAGACGAGATCCTGCTCATGTACCTCAATACCATCAACTACGGTTCCGGCGCCTACGGCATCGAAGCCGCGTCGCAGCGCTACTTCTCGAAGCATGCAAGCGAGCTCACGCTGGCCGAAGCGGCCGCGCTCATCGGCATTCCGCAGTCGCCGACGTACAACAATCCCATCGACCATGAGGACAACTGCCTCGCGCGTCGCAACCTCGTGCTGGATCGCATGCTGACGAACGGCTACATCACCCAGGAAGAGCACGATGCCGCCCAGGCGGAGGGCATCGTGCTCAACACGACCGAGACCACGGTGGATGGCCTGGAGAAGTATCCTTACTTCAGCAGCTACGTGCGCGACCTGCTCATGGATCCCGACGGCGACTATCGTTATTCCGACGATGAGCTGTTCAAAGGAGGCCTGACCATCCAGACCACGCTGGACGTCGACTCCCAGGAGGCCGCCGAGGCCGCCATCAAGGAGAAGCGGGAGAGTCTCAATCCGGCGATCTACGGTGCGCTTGTGGCCATCGAGCCCGAAACGGGCTACATCAAGGCCATGGTGGGCGGCGAGGACGACGAGTGGGCTACTCAGAAGCTGAACCTGGCCACGGGCGAGCGCGGCGTTCCCAATCCGGGCCGTCCGTCCGGCTCCTCGTTCAAGGTGTTCACGCTCATCGCAGCGCTCGAAGCAGGCATCAGCCCGCAGACGATGGTGGACTGCTCGTCGCCGGCCACTATTCCCAATACCGAGTACGGCTCCACCATCCCTCCGCTGGAGAACATCAACAACTACAACTACGGCACCCGTTCCATTCAGCGCGCGTTCGCCGTGTCGTCCAACACGGGCTTCGTTCGCCTTGAGATGGCCGTGGGCATCGACAAGGTGATCAAGGTCGCCAAGGACATGGGCATCACCTCCGCGCTCAGCGCGAACCCGTCGCTCACGCTGGGCCAGTCGAACGTCACGATGCTCGACATGGCCAGCGCCTACGCTGTCATTGCGAACGGCGGCGTGCGCATTGATCCAACGCCCGTCCTCACCATCACCAACTCGAAGGGCGAGGTGATCGTCGACAACACCACGCCCGACACCTCGCTTTCGAAGACGCATCGCGAACAGGTCATATCGCCTGAAGTCGCCCACGCGGCCACCGAGGTCATGAAGAGCGTGGTGAACACCTCCGAGGGCACCGGACAGAAGGCCGCTCTGCCGAACGGCCAGGTGGTCGCGGCGAAGACGGGTACGAGCGAAAGCTACAAGGACATCACGTTCTGCGGCATCACGCCGCAGCTGGCCACCGCCATTTGGTTCGGCGATCCCAGCAACCAGGTGACCATCCCTACCAGCACGGGTGCGGACGACGTCTTCAGCCGCTTCATGAGCGCGGTGCTCGACGGCCAGCCGACCGAGCAGTTCCCGCAGGCGGCCGATCCCACGTACAAGAACTTCTCCGATCCGACCTACCATGTGGGAGGGTCCGCTAGCTCGTCGAACACCGACGACGAGAAGGATGACGAGAAGAAGAAGGACGCCGAGGACAAGGACGCCGACAAGGGCAAGGACGATCCTGCGCCGACGCCGACGCCGACGCCTACTCCCACGCCGACGCCCACGCCCACGCCCGATCCGACTCCTACTCCAACCCCCGATCCGACGCCCACTCCCACGCCGACGCCCGACCCCGGAGGCACGACGGACAAGCCGGCAAGCTAGGTTGCGGACCCGGAAACCGTTCCGATACGAACGCGTCGCATCCCCGGCGCGACGGCGGGCGAACCGCTACGATAGTTCAACGATGATTCGATGCAAGAGAGCAGGTAAGACATGAAACATACGAGATTCGCCAAGGTGCTGGTCGCCATGTTCGCAGGCGTCTTGATGGTGGCGGCTCTGGGCGGATGCGCGCAGCAGGATACGGCGGCCGCGCAACAGCAATCCGAGAACCGTCAGTACATGACCCAGGTCAACCAAACTATGGACGACCTGAAGAGCCGTCTGGAGAGCTTTACCGATGCGGTATCGCGCGGCGACGTGGTGGGCATGCGCACGCAGGCCGACAACGCGTTCAAGGCTATCGACGACCTGAACAACCTCAACGTCCCCGACGCCCTCAAGGATATCCAGAAGGAGTACGTCGACGGCACGGCCGATCTCAAGGACGCGCTGAACTCCTATATCGACCTGTATACGGAAATCGACAGCGCCACCGAGGAACAGCCCTTCGACTACTCCACGTACGATCAGCGCATCCAGGATATCAAGTCGAAGTACGACGAGGGCATCGGCAAGCTCCAGTCGGGCGACAACAAGGCCAGCGAGCTGCCGGAATAACCTCGACTGACACGCACACTGCCTTGAGCGGCGGCCCTTTCGGGCTGCCGCTTTCGCATTCGACCACGCTTGCGTCCGCTCAGTCGTATTGCCGGGTTTTCGGCTGCCGCCTATCGGTTTCGCTCATGTTAATTCTGCGCTTGCTGCGGGGGCGCTTGGCGGCCGAGGGTATAATGGAAAGGGAGAATACTATACATTTTCCCACATGAGGACGAGGAGCGAGCGGTGAGCGAAAAGACACAGGGAGCCAGGAACATCGCCGAAGAGGCATTCGGAAACGAACGCAAGTTCAAGCAGCTGGTGGGTGCGCTGTCGGGTCCGTCGAGGCGCGAGCGCCAGAACGCAGCAGCGGCGCTCTCCTTCTTTGCCAAGGATCATCCCGATTTGATGATCCCGTTCGGCGCTGCCGTCATCGACGCGCTGAATCGCCCCGAAGCCCAGACGCGCTGGGAGTGCCTCGATATCCTCACCACGATGGTCGACCACGATTCCCGCACGTGCGACAAAGCGGTTCCCGGAGCCGAAACCGCGTTGTTCGACGAGGAGAGCGGGCCGGTGCGTTTGGCGGCCATGCGGTTCCTCTGCAAGCTGGGCGCTACGACGGAGAACCGTTCTGAGCGTGTGTGGCCTCTCGTCGACGAGGCTATCCAGTGCTACCATGGCGACCTGGAGTTCCAGGATATGCTGGTGTCGGTTATCGACTTTTCGGCGGGCAAGCTGGCACCTTCCGTGAAGAAAGAGCTGGGCGCGCGCATGGCCTTCGACGCCTCCAACGGCAAAGGGCCGCTCAAGCGCCGTGCGCAGCAAATCATCGACAACGTGCAGGACTAGCGCACGGCATTCCGACGAGCCTTCCGGGCTCGTTTCGTCGCGTCGACCTAGAAGGCGGCGCAAAGGGGTATCGTTCGAACAATTGCAGAAGGAGAGAACATGGCATCGCATACCGTGGCCCTCGTACCCGGTGACGGCATCGGCCCGGAGACGTCGGCCGCCATGCAACGGGTGGTGGAGGCCAGCGGCGCCGATATCGTTTGGGATGTGGCCGAGGCGGGGGCGCATCTCGTGGAGGAGCACGGCACGCCGCTGCCTGCTTCTACCATCGAGGCGGTCAAGCGGAACAAGGTTGCCATCAAGGGTCCCGTCGCCACGCCGGTGGGCACGGGATTCCGCAGCGTGAACGTGGCGTTGCGCCGGGAGCTCGGCCTGTACGCGTGCCTGCGTCCCGTGCTGTCCATTCCGGGGGCGGGCGGCCGCTACGACGGCGTGGATATCGTCATCGTCCGCGAGAACTCCGAAGACCTGTACGCGGGCATCGAGTTCGAAGAGGGCTCCGAGGGCGCCCGCAAGCTGATCGCGCTGTGCGAGGAAGAGGGCGCGGGCGCTATCCGTCCCGATTCCGGCATCTCCGTCAAGCCGATCTCGAAGGCGGCGTCCGAACGGATCGTGCGTTTCGCGTTCGACTACGCGCGCAGGCACGGACGCCGCAAGGTGACCGCCGTGCACAAGGCGAACATCATGAAGCATACCGACGGCTTGTTTTTGCGCGCAGCGCGCGAGGTTGCCGCAGGGCGCGCCGAAGATGCGGCGTTCGAAGAGCGCATCGTCGACGCGTTCTGCATGAACATGGTTATGGATCCTGCGCAGTTCGACGTGGTCGTGTTCCCGAACCTCTACGGAGATATCGCCAGCGACCTGGCCGCAGGTCTCGTGGGGGGCCTCGGCATCGCACCGGGCGCGAACATCGGCGACGAGTACGCTGTGTTCGAAGCTGTGCACGGCAGCGCGCCCGACATCGCGGGGCAAGACAAGGCCAATCCCACCGCCCAGATACTGTCGGCGGCTATGATGCTCGACTATCTGGGGGAAGCGGAGGCGGCCGAGCGCATCCGCCGTGCGGTGCGCGCCGTGTACGCGGAGGGCGCGCACCTGACCGCCGACATTCGCAAGGCCACCGGCTCGTCCAAGCCGGCGGCAAGCTGCACGGAATTCACCGATGCCCTGATCGCGGCATTCTAAAACGTTGGAGTAAGGAGAACCTATGAGCCAAGAGAACAGCCGATTCGCTTCGACGCTGAACGTGAACGGCACGACGTACGCCTACTATCCGGTCTCGGCCGTCGCCGGCTCGGAGCAGCTGCCGTACTCGCTGACGGTGCTGCTGGAGAACGTGCTGCGCAACGCCGAAACGCCGGAGGCGGCCGAGGAGCTGGCCGCGCGCATCGTGGAAGCGGGGCGCGCGGGCGTCGTGGGCAGCGAGATCGAGTTCTCGCCGGCGCGCGTGCTGTTCCAGGATTTCACGGGCGTGCCCGTGTTCGTGGACTTCGCCGTGATGCGCGAGGCCTGCGCTCAGCTGGGCGGCGACCCGACGAAGATCAACCCGCAGATTCCCTGCGACCTCGTGATCGACCATTCGGTCATCGCCGACGTCGCCGGCTGCGCGGGCGCGCTCGCGCAGAACATGGAGCTGGAGTTCTCGCGCAACAAGGAGCGCTACGACTTCTTGAAGTGGTCGCAGGAATCGTTCGAGAACGTGCGCATCGTGCCCCCCGGAGCGGGCATCTGCCACCAGCTGAACATCGAGCAGTTCGCCCACGTGACCATGACCGCCGACGGCGCGCCCGGCGAGCCGCCGACGGCGTACTTCGACACGCTGGTGGGCACCGACAGCCACACGCCCACGGCCAACGGCATCGGCGTGCTGGGCTGGGGCGTGGGCGGCATCGAGGCCGAAGCGGCCGCGCTCGGCCAGCCCATCACCACGCTCGTGGCGAAGGTGGTGGGCGTGCGCCTGACGGGCGAGCTGGGCGAGGGCGTGGCAGCCATGGACGTGGCGCTGTCGTTCGCGCAGATGCTGCGCGCGAAGGGCGTGGTGGGCTGCTTCGTGGAGTGCTTCGGCCCGGGCCTCGACGCGCTCAGCGCCACGCAGCGCACGTGCATCTCCAACATGACGCCCGAGTACGGCAGCACCTGCACGCTGTTCCCGGTGGACGAGCAGACGCTGACGTATCTGCGTCTGACCGGCCGCAGCGAGCAGCAGGTGGCGCTCGTGGAAGCTTACGCCAAGGCGCAGGGCTTCTGGAACGACGCGGACGCGCCCGCCCGCACCTACGCCGAGGTGATCGAGTTCGACCTGGGCGCCGTGGAGCGCTCGCTGGCCGGCCCGTCGCGCCCGCACGACCGCATCCCGTTGTCGGCGGTGCAGGAGGGATTCCGTTCCGTGTGCGACGAGCGCGGCCTCGACCTGTCCAAGCGCGTGGCGGTCGATCTCGACGGCGAAGCGTACGAGCTGACCCACGGCGCGCTGGCCATCGCGGCGGTGACCAGCTGCACGACGGCTACCGACCCCTCGATGATGCTGGCCGCGGGCCTCGTTGCGAAGAAGGCTGCCGACGCCGGCCTCAAGCCCCAGCCTTGGGTGAAGTGCGTGCTGGCTCCGGGCAGCAAGGCCACCGAGCTTCTGCTGGAGCGCGCCGGGCTGCTGGACGGGCTGCGGGCGCTGGGCTTCTACACGTGCGGCTTCGGCTGCATGAGCTGCATCGGCAACTCGGGTCCCATCCTGGACGAGCTGCACGAGGTGGCCGAGGACATCGAGCTGGCCAGCGTGCTGTCGGGCAACCGCAACTTCGAGGGTCGCATCTCGCCCGATGTGTCGCAGAACTACCTGGCGGCTCCCGCCGCGGTCATCGCCTACGCGCTGGCGGGCACCATGGACGCGGACCTCGAGCACGACGCGCTGGGAACGCGCCCCGACGGCACCCCGGTGCTCTTGGCCGACATCTGGCCCAGCGACGAGGAGATCGCCGCGCTGGTGGCCCAGCATGTGGATCGCTCTCTGTACGAGGAGGGCACGCGCGGCCTGTACGACGGCGATGCGGCCTGGGCCGCGCTGGGCAGCGAACCCAGCGACACGTTCAGCTGGGACGACGCGTCCACCTACGTGCGCCGCGCCCCGTACTTCGACGGCATGGAGCGCGAGCCCTCCGCGCCGAAGCCCGTTGAGGCCGCTCGCGCGCTGGCGCTGCTGGGCGACTTCATCACCACCGACCACATCTCGCCGGCGGGCTCCATCGCCGCCGACTCGCCCGCGGCCCGCTACCTGGAGGAGCGCGGCGTGGCTCCGGCCGACTTCAACACCTACGGCGCGCGCCGCGGCAACCACGAGGTGATGATGCGCGGCACCTTCGCCAACGTGAAGCTGCAGAACAAGCTGGCCGAGGGGAAGAAGGGCGGCTGGACGCGCGACTTCGCCACCGGCGAGGTGCGCCCGCTGTTCGACGCGGCCATGGACTACGAGGCTGCGGAAACGCCGCTCGTGGTGGTGGCCGGCAAGATGTACGGCAGCGGCTCGTCGCGCGACTGGGCGGCGAAGGGCCCGGCGCTTCTGGGCATCCGCGCCGCGTTCGCCGAGAGCTTCGAGCGTATCCATCGGTCGAACCTCATCGGCATGGGCATCCTGCCGCTGCAGTTCCAAGAGGGCGAGAGCGCCGAGAGCCTGGGACTGGACGGTTCGGAGCTGTACACGGTGGCGCCCATCGACTTCTCGCAGGGGCTGCCCGAGCCGCGCGTGGTGGACGTGACCGCCGAGCGCGCGGACGGCCAGACGACGACGTTCCGGGCGACCGTCCGCGTGGACACGCCCACCGAGGGCCGCTACTACCAGCACGGCGGCATCCTGCCGTTCGTGCTGCGCAGCCTTTTGTAAAGAAGAGGTAACGTCGGCGCCCGATTGCGAAGAGCGGTCGGGCGCTTTGTCGTATACTGGATACTTTAACTATCGGTACGCTTGGGAAGGAATGCCGTGAAACAGACATCCGGATTCGATGCGCTGATCGAAGCGCTCAAACAATCAGGGGTAAACGTGGACGGTCGGTTCGATGCCGACCATGAAGCGCCGTCGGGCGGGGCAGGACGCGCCGGAGGCGGGGGCGGCGGCGCTCAGCCTCCGCACGTGAACGTGGAGATCCCGTTCGCCGACCGCATGGCCTCGTGGGGCAAGCGCGCGCTCATCGTGGCCGCCATCGTCATCATCCTCGTGGGTCTCGCGGCCTACTGGTGGTTCCATCCGCCCATCAACATCCACTCGACCGATACGTGGATGTTCGTGGCCGTGTTCATCCTGCTGCCGCTGTTCCTGCTGTTCTGGAGCCGGTCGTACAGCTACAAGAACGGCACGGGCAAGGTCGAGCCGAACGAGGGCAAGGCGAAGGCCTTCAAGTGGGCGTCGTACCTGCCGGTGCTGGTGGCCGTCGTCGGCGTGCTGGGCGCCGTGGCGTCGCTGTCGATCTTCCCGGGCAACGCGGCGAAGTACGCCAACGTGTTGCAGACGGTGGAGGAGACGTTCGCCGACGACATCAAGGAGGTGAACTACTCGGAGATCCCCGTCATCGACCGCAGCTCGGCCATTTTGCTGGGCAACCGCGAGATGGGCTCCATCCCCGAGTACGTCAGCCAGTTCGAGATCTCGCCTTTGTACAGCCAGATCAACTATCAGAGCGCGCCGGTGCGCGTGAGTCCGCTGGGCTACGCCGACCTGTTTAAGTGGTTCACGAACCGCGAGGGCGGCATCCCGGCGTACGCCCTGGTGAACATGACCACGCAGGACGCCGAGATCGTCAAGCTGGGCGACAGCCCCATCTACTACTCGGAGTCCGAGCCGCTCGTGCGCAACATCGACCGTCACGTGCAGCTGAGCTATCCGTTCTACATGTTCGACCAGAAGTCGTTCGAGATCGACGACGACGGCCATCCGTGGTGGATATGCCCGGTGCAGACGCGCACCATCGGCCTGTTCGGCGGCACCACCATCCAGCGCGTGGTCATGGTGGACGCCACCACGGGCGAGACGCAGGACCTGGCCATCGAGGACGTGCCGCAGTGGGTCGACCACGCCTATCCCACCGACCTGCTGCTTGAGCAGTACAACTGGTCGGGCAAGTACAAGGACGGCTGGCTGAACTCCGTGCTGGGCCAGCGCAACGTCGTGCAGACCACGCCGGGCACCGACGGCAACCTGGGGTACAACTACATCGCCAAGGACGACGACGTGTGGGTGTACACGGGCGTCACTTCGGCCACGGCGGACAACTCCATCGTGGGCTTCGTGCTGATCAACCAGCGCACGGCCGAGTCGCACTTCTACTCGGTGTCGGGCGCGACCGAGGACTCGGCGATGCAGTCGGCCGAGGGCCAGGTGCAGAACCTGCGCTACCAGGCAACGTTCCCGCTGCTGATCAACGTGTCGGGGCAGCCGACGTACTTCATGGCGCTCAAGGACGACGCGGGACTGGTGAAGCAGTTCGCCATGCTGGACATCCAACGCTACCAGAACGTGGCCGTGGGCAACACGGTGGCCGAGTGCCAGAAAGCCTACCAGGCGCTGCTGGCCACGAACGGCGTGTTGGCCGATTCGAACGTGGACACCGGCTCGCTTGAGGCGCAAGGCACGATCAGCCACATCGCGCAGGCGGTGGTGGAAGGCAACTCGCACTTCTACGTGACGCTCGAGGGCGACAAGGGCATCTACGACTTCGCGTTGCCCGGCCTCATCGAGATCGTCGGGTACAAGGAAGGCGACGCCATCGCGTTCAAGTACGTGGAAGCCGAGCCGACGAGCCCCGTCGAGGAGATCATCGGCAACACGAAGACGAACATCGGCGAGAAGGCGGCCGAGGAAACCGCGAAGCAGGCCGAGGATACGGCCGACGCCAAGGGCGACGCGGCGTAAGGAAAACGCTTGACATTCGTTTTGGGCGGGGTACAATAAGCAAGTTGTTTAGTTCGTTCCGCTGCCCAAGACAGCTGGCACCGCAAGGTTTAATCGCAGAGATGCGGCCCGCCGAGGTGGTTCTGATAAGTTTCGCGCTTTGACGACCCCTGCTGTCACGAGACGGCGGGGGTCGTTTCTTGTTTTCAAGCGACGATTCCCACCCGCGAGGGGCGGAACCCGAGTTTGAAAAGAAGGAGGTGTACTACATGCCCAACGTGAAGAACCAAGAGACGCTGGTCAAGATCAAGGAAGATCTCGATGGCGTTTCCGCCATGTGGGTCGTGGACTACTGCGGTCTTACCGTGAAGGACATCCAGGCCCTGCGCACGGCTATTCGCGAATCCGGTGCGAGCCTGAAGGTGTACAAGAACACGCTCATGCACATCGCCCTGGAGGAGTCGAACCTGCCCACGCTCGACGACATGCTTGCCGGCCCGAGCGCGTTCGTGTTCGCCGGCAACGACGTCGCCGCGGCCGCCAAGGCCGTGAAGACGTTCGCCAAGGCCAACAAGAACCTCGAGATCAAGGGTGGCCTGATGGAAGGCGAGCAGGTGTCCGCCGCTCAGGTGGAGGCCATCGCGTCGCTGCCGTCCCGCGAAGAGCTGCTGGCCCAGATCGCCGGCGCCATTTCCGGTGTCGCCCGCGGCCTCGCTGTTGCCCTCAACGGCGTTCCCAGCGGTCTCGCTCAGGTCACGAAGGCCGTGGCCGACCAGAAGGAAGCTGCTTAAACGCAGTGCTGGCAGCGTGATGAACGCTGCCTAAACCGAACGTTACACATACCGGTCGGGGAGACCCGGCCACTTTGAAAGGAAACTAACATGGCTGTTACTCGCGAAGAGATCATCGAGGCCCTCAAGGAGATGTCCCTGCTCGAGGCGTCCGAACTGGTGAAGGACATCGAGGAGACCTTTGGCGTTTCCGCCGCCGCTCCCGTGGCCGTGGCCGCTGCCGCTCCGGCCGAGGGTGGCGCTGCCGCCGAGGAGAAGACCGACTTCGACGTCGTGCTCGAGGGCTTCGGCGACAACAAGATCGCCGTCATCAAGGTCGTCCGTGAGATCACGGGCCTGGGCCTGAAGGAAGCCAAGGAGGCCGTCGAGGGCGCTCCGAAGGCCATCCAGGAGGGCGTGAACAAGGAGAAGGCCGAGGAGATCAAGGCCAAGCTCGAGGAAGCCGGCGCGGCCGTCACCCTCAAGTAACTTCCGTTTCGTTGGTCTTACGACCGTCGAACATGCTTGTAGAAGAGACCCCCAGATCCTGGGGGTCTCTTAACGTCTGACGGCATTCGAGAGCGGGTTTCGTCTTACTGACGGAATGGCAACGAAACGGATTCTGGGGAATACGCGCGCTTATAGTGGTGGCAAACGCAAACGGAAAAGAAGGTCGCTAATGCAAACCGGTTACTTCAACGCTGCTTGGCAGGATATCAAGAACACGCCGGGGCGGTTCGGCAAGCTCATTCTGCTGTCGTTGCTCAGCTTCGTGCCCATCTTCGGCTGGCTGGTCGTGCTGGGCTACCTGTACGGATGGGCGCGCGACATCGCATGGGACGTGCACGGTCCCATGCCGAAGCACATCTTCGGCAACGAGGACGGCAAGCTGTACAGCCGCGGCTTCTTCGCGATGGTCATCGGCTTCGTGTTCATGCTGGCTCCGTGGGTGCTGGAAGCGGTATGGGGCGGCGTCATGGGCCTGGGTACCGCATGGTCGGGCGGCAGGCACGGCGGCGTGTTTCTGTTCGTCGGGCTGTCGACGATGGTATTCTCGCTGCTCATCATTGCGGCGGCGTTTTTCGCGACGCTGTTCTCATGGGTGGGTTCCATGCGCATGAGCATATACGGCCGCCTGGCCGCGGGGTTCCAGTTCGGTAAGATCTGGGCCATGATCCGTCACGATTTCGGCGGCTTGCTGCGCATTCTCGGCATGGCCCTCCTGCTGGCCATCGCCATCGGCATCGTCGCATCCGTCCTCATATTCGTTCTCGTGTTTATCGGACTGTTCGTCGGCTTCGCGATGACTGGCGGCAACCTGAACATCCAATCGGCGCATCCCGGTGCCGCCGTCTGGGCCATCGTGTTCGCCACGGGCGGCGTCGTTCTCGTGCTCGCAGTCCTGTGCGGTGTTCTGAGCGCGGGCATGTACGTGTTCGTTGAGATGATGATCGTGCGTGCGCTGGGGTACTGGACGCGTCAGTTCGACGTGCCGGCTTGGCGCGGCCAGGACGACCCCATGCCGTTCGAGCTGGCGGGAGCGGCGGGCTGCCCGCCTTCTCAGCAGCCGCCGCATGTGCCGCCCGCCGGTCAACCGCCCATGCAGGGCTGAATCCCTCTCGTTGTTGTGCGATTTTGGGCCGTCGAAGCGTTGTGCTTCGACGGCCCGTTCGTTTAAGGTAGACTCGAATCGCATACTAAACGGGAGGGTTGGTGCCATGAAAGCGGCGTTTCTGCCGGTAACGCGCGAGGAGATGCTCGAACGCGGCTGGGATCGGGTCGATTTCGTATACGTGTCGGGCGACGCCTACGTCGATCATCCTTCGTTCGGCATGGCCATCATCACGCGTCTGCTGGAGGCGAACGGCTACAAGGTGGGCGTCATCGCGCAGCCCGATTGGAACGATCCGGAAAGCGTCGCCGTGTTCGGCGAGCCGCGGTTGGCCTTCCTCGTATCGGCCGGCAACATGGACTCGATGGTGAACCACTACACGGTGGCGAAGAAGCGTCGACGCAGCGACGCGTACTCGCCGGGCGGTGAGGCGGGCCGGCGTCCGAACCACGCTGCCGTGGTGTACGGCAACCTGATCAGGCGCACGTTCAAGAAGACTCCGCTCATTCTGGGCGGCATCGAGGCCAGCCTGCGGCGGCTTTCGCACTACGACTACTGGTCGGACAAGCTGAAGCGCTCCATCCTGCTGGATTCGGGGGCCGACCTCGTGTCGTACGGCATGGGGGAGCATTCCATCATCGAGATCGCCGACGCGTTGAACGCGGGGCTGGCCATCGAGGACCTCACGTTCATCGACGGCACGGTGTACCGCGCCGCGTCGCTCGAGCACGTGTACGACGCGGTGACGTTGCCGTCGTTTCCCGCCATGCAGGATGACAAGCTGGAGTACGCGCGCAGCTTCGCCGTGCAGTACGAGAACAGCGATCCCTTCACTGGCAAGCGCCTCGTGGAGCCGTATTCCGACCACGAGTTCGTCGTGCAGAACCCTCCCGCCGCGCCGCTTACGCAAAGCGAGATGGACGCCGTGTACCGACTGCCGTACGCGCGCACGTACCACCCGATGTACGAGGCGGCCGGCGGCGTGCCCGCCATCAGCGAGGTGAAGTTCAGCCTGACCAGCAACCGCGGCTGCTTCGGGGAGTGCTCGTTCTGCGCGCTCACGTTCCACCAGGGTCGCATCGTGCAGACGCGCAGCCACGACTCGCTGGTGGACGAGGCGCGGGCCATCGTCGAGGAGCCCGACTTCAAGGGCTACATCCACGACGTGGGCGGCCCCACGGCGAACTTCCGCGCGCCCGCCTGCGCCAAGCAGCTGAAGGCGGGCGCGTGCCCGCACAAGCGCTGCCTGTACCCCGAGCCCTGCAAGCAGCTGAGGGCCGACCACTCCGACTACCTGGGTCTGCTGCGCCGGCTGCGCAAGCTGCCGGGCGTGAAGAAGGTGTTCGTGCGCTCGGGCATCCGGTTCGACTACGTGCTGGCCGATCGCGAGCACGGCGACGCGTTCTTGAACGAGCTGTGCGCCCACCACGTCAGCGGCCAGCTGAAGGTGGCGCCCGAGCACGTGTCGGATGCCGTGCTGTCGGTGATGGGCAAGCCGCGCAACCTGGTGTACCAGCGCTTCGCGCAGCGCTACGAGCAGGTCAACCGCCAGCTGGGCATGAAGCAGTTCCTGGTGCCGTACCTCATGTCGTCGCATCCGGGCTCCACGCTGGACGAGGCCGTCGAGCTGGCTGAGTACTGCCGCGATCTCGGCTACATGCCCGAGCAGGTGCAGGACTTCTATCCCACGCCCTCCACGATGTCCACGGCCATGTACTACACGGGCGTGGATCCGCGCACCATGCAGCCGGTGTACGTGCCGAAGAGCCCGCACGAGAAGGCGCTGCAGCGCGCGCTCATCCAATATCGCGATCCGAAGAACCGCGATCTGGTGCTGGAGGCGCTACGCCGCGCCGGGCGCATGGATCTGGTGGGTTATGGCCCGAAATGCCTGCTGAGACCCCAAGGCGAGGGCGGCGGCAAGGAGCGCAAGCCGGCGGCAAGCGGCAAGGGCGCCCGCACGAGAGCCGACGTGCGCGCGAAGGCGCAGTCGAAGCCGAACGACTCGGGCAAGGCGCCGTCGAAAGCGCGGCCGAGCGGGCCGGGAAAGGCTCGGCCGAAGCCGAAGCCTTCGACCGGAAAGACCTCCTCGCAAGGCGGAGGGCGGTCGGGCAAGTCGGCGGGGGAACGCCGTCCCGGGAAAAGTAAGGGGACTCGTCGGCATTGATGCCGCACGGCGGGCCGTGTTGTGGCAAAATACTACCGGTCGGTCCGCGTGCTCCAGGGGTCGGACGGGCCATCAGCCGAAGGCTCGACAGACAAGGGGTATCACGTGAGCGAGAGCAAATCGACGCCGACGATGGGGGCTCAAGACAGCCCGGAAGCGATCTACGACGCACGAAAGCTCGGCAAGCCGAAGATGGCGGTGTTCGGGCTGCAGCACATGTTCGCCATGTTCGGCGCCACCATCCTGGTGCCGACGCTGACCGGCCTGTCCGTTTCCGCGACGCTGTTGTTCGCGGGCCTGGGCACGCTGCTGTTCCATTTCGTCTCGAAGGGCAAAGTGCCCGCGTTCCTGGGCTCGTCGTTCGCGTTCATCGCGGGCTATGCGGCCATCGCGCCGAACGGCGAGGCCGATCTGCTGCCGTACGCCTGCCTGGGCGTGGCGTGCGCGGGCCTTCTGTACCTCGTGTTGTCGGCGCTGTTCAAAGTGTTCGGCGCCACGCGGGTCATGCGTTTCTTTCCGCCCGTGGTCACCGGGCCCATCGTCATCTCCATCGGGCTCATCCTGGCCAGCTCGGCCATCACGAACGCGTCCACGAACTGGCCCATCGCATTGGTGGCCATCGCCATCATCGTCATCGCCAACATCTGGGGCAAGGGCATGGTCAAGATCATTCCCATCCTCTTGGGCGTGATCGGAGCGTACCTCGTGGCTGCGGTCTCGGGACAGGTGGACTTTACGGGCGTGGCCGAGGCGGCGTGGATCGGCTTGCCGTTCGCCTGGGATCAGACGGTGTTTTCGATCTTCGGTGCGAACTTCGATGCAGGGCTGGCCATCACGGCCGTCATCACCATCATGCCGCTGGCGTTCGCCACGATGATCGAGCATATCGGCGACGTGTCGGCCATCAGCTCGACCTGCAACCGCAACTACATCGCCGAACCCGGCCTGCATCGCACGCTGCTGGGCGACGGCCTGGCCACCATCCTCGCGTCGCTGTTCGGCGCCCCTGCCAACACCACCTACGGCGAGAACACGGGTGTGCTGGCGCTGACCAGGGTGTTCGATCCGCGCGTCATCCGCATCGCGGCCTGCTTCGCCATCGCGTTCTCGTTCTGCCCGAAGTTCGCGGCCGTCATCGCGGCCATGCCGGCCTGCGTCATCGGCGGCGTGTCGCTCGTGCTGTACGGCATGATTTCGGCCGTGGGCATCCGCAACCTCGTGGAGAACCACGTCGACTTCATGAAGAGCCGCAACGTGCTGATCACCGCGCTGATCCTGGTGCTGTCGCTGGGCATCGCCTATAGCGCTGCCGGGGCCATCGTGGTGCCGGTGGGCGGCATCGTCATCTCTCTGTCGGGTCTGGCGGTGGGCTCGGTGGTGGGCATCGTGCTGAACATGATCCTGCCCGGCCACGAGGACGTTGCCGGCATGGAGGCTGCGGAAGACGAGGAGATGGACGGCCCGTTGCCGTTGGAGGGCAATCTCGAAGAGCTGAGCACGCAGAACGGCTAGAGAAAAGGAGCATGCTATGATCGACCACGTGAGCATCAAGGTGAAGGACGTCGAGCAGGCGAAGGCGTTCTACGAGGCCGCGCTCGCCCCGCTGGGGTATGCGCGCGGCATCGAGTATCCCGGCGGCATGCAGCTTCTGGTGGAGGGCGAGCCGGGCGACGTGTGGGTGGCGCCGCTGCCCGAGGGCGCCGAGGCCGTCCCGACGCATGTCGCGCTGCGCGCCGCCGATGCCGCTGCCGTGGATGCGTTCTACGAGGCGGCGCTGGCCGCCGGCGGCACGGACAACGGGGCGCCCGGCCCGCGCGATTACCATCCGGGCTACTACGCGGCGTTCGTGCACGACCCCGAAGGCAACAACATCGAGGCCGTCATTCACGACTGGGCCGAGTAGTCGCTGTCGGCGCCGCGCCGTGTCGCGCTGTGCCGCGCCGCAGGTTGCAAGTCGTCGATCCAGGTGACGACAGGGAAGGGCCGCGTCCGAGAGGGGCGCGGCCCTTTTTTCGTGCGCGCCGGGCGGCCCCGTGGGGCGGGGCGGCGTTCGGCGGCGGAGGGCGCGGTCGGCTGAGATGTGAAGGAAATGTATGCCTTGGCTAACTCGTATTGCGTCGTGACGATTGTTAGCTTAATATAACTTCCATCGAAAGCGAAGCGATCGAGCGAGCGGATCCCAAGCGGATAAGCTGTGGTTCCTCGATCATTGCAAGGCTTTCGATCACGATTCTGCTTACCCGGCGGCGGAAGCTCCTCTCGTCTGGCTATCCGTCGCGCTTGCAAGCGGAGGGAACCCCCTTTCCCTCCGCTTTTTCATTTGGCGCGAAGAAGCGCTGCGAGCGAGCCCCCCCTCAGCCAGTCTCGGCGAGCACCGGCCCGTCCTGTCGTCCCGCCCGCAGGATGTAGGGTTCAGGTTGTCATCCTGAGCGCAGGCCGTAGGCCGGAGTCGAAGGATCCCGTGCGGCGTCAGCCGGAGGGTTTTCCTGCCGGCGCCAGCTGCGCGTCTCCGCTGCAAGGCTTCTGCCATCGAAAAGGCCCGAAAACCATCAAGTCCCCGACTTATGCGCACTTCTGCCACACCTATTCCCGCGTTTCGCGCGCTTTTGCGGGGCCGAGTTTGGCCACGCGGGATGAAGGGGTGGAGAAACGCCTGTTCAGAGGGCTGCACGGTTTTCTAAGCGTCCGCAGCGGCGAATCCAGGCTTCCTGCCATGTGCGCATAACTCGCCTACATTGTCGTTTTGCCCCCTTTTCATGGCAGAGGTGCGCATAAGTCGGGAACTTCGCCGAAGCGGTCGGGCAGTGGGGCGCCGAGACGGCTTCGACGTGCGCTCAAGATGGCGAAGAGCATGCTGCCGGTCGATCCAACGCGAATGTTCTACCTGAAATATCGCCGGGAAGCTGCACGTGCCCGGCGGTTCGGTGCGTCAATCGTTCACCATGGGAAACTTTTTCGTGCGTCACGGGTTGTTTCGCGGTACCATGTGCTTCGGACTGTAAGCGAGCAAAGCGGCAGGGCGAGGGGGTTGCCCGGCCGTTGCGAGGAGACGGGCGTTGACAACTCTGAACGATCTTCCCATCGGGAAAACCGCGACCGTGGCCGCCGTGGGCGGCGAGGGGTCGCTTCGACAGCACTTCCTGGACATGGGCATCATCCCGCTGGTCGACGTGACCATGGTGAAGCATGCCCCTATGGGCGACCCGCTGGAGGTGCGCATCCATAGCTACGAGCTAACGCTCAGGCGCGACGATGCGCGCAAGATCGAGATCGTCGACATGCGCGACGCGGCCGACGCGCAGGAGAGCCGCCCGCTCGGCAAGCCCGTCCCGCATCCGGGCCTGGGCGAGGGCGGCAAGTTCCACGACCGGGCGGGCGAGAACCCGCTGCCGGAGGGCACGCCGCTCACCTTCGCGCTCGTGGGCAACCAGAACTGCGGCAAGACCACGCTGTTCAACCAGCTGACCGGCTCGAACCAGCACGTGGGCAACTTTCCCGGCGTGACGGTGGATCGCAAGGACGGCTGCATCAAGGGCCATCCCGAGGCGCTCGTCACCGACCTGCCGGGCATCTACTCCATGTCGCCGTACTCGAGCGAGGAGGTGGTCACGCGCCGTTTCCTGCTGGACGAGCGCCCGCGCGGCATCGTCAACATCGTGGACGCCACGAACGTCGAGCGCAACCTGTACCTGACGATGCAGCTCATGGAGCTGGGCATGCCCATGGTGCTGGCCCTCAACATGATGGACGAGGTGGAGGGCAACGGCGGCACCATCCACGTGAACGAGATGGAGAAGCTGCTGGGCATCCCCGTCATCCCCATCTCGGCGTCCAAGAACGAGGGCACGGCCGAGCTGGTGGACCACGCCCTGCATGTGGCGCGGTTCCAGGAGCCGCCCGTGCGCCAGGACTTCTGCGCGCCCGACGAGCACGACGGGGCCGTCCATCGCTGCCTGCACAGCATCATGGCGCTCATCGAGGACCATGCCGAGCGCGCGGGCATCCCGCCGCGGTTCGCCGCGAGCAAGCTGGCCGAAGGCGACCAGCTGGTGCTCGATCGGCTCGACCTCGACCAGAACGAGAAGGACGCGCTCGAGCACATCATCTGCCAGATGGAGGCCGAACGCGGCCTCGACCGCGCGGCGGCCATCGCCGACATGCGGTTCAGCTTCATCGGCCGCGTGTGCGAGCAAACGGTGGTGAAGCCGACCGAGAGTCGCGAGCACGCGCGCAGCACGCGCATCGACAAGCTGCTGACCGGCCCCTTCACGGCCATCCCCGCGTTCGTCGCCATCATGGCGCTCGTGTTCTGGCTCACGTTCAACGTGGTGGGGGCGTGGCTGTCCGAGCTGCTCGACGGCGGGATCACGGCGCTCACCGACGTGGTGGCGTCGGGGCTTGCGGCGGCGCACGTGAACGAGGTGCTGCAATCGCTCATCATCGACGGCGTGTTCAACGGTGTGGGCAGCGTGCTGAGCTTCCTGCCTACCATCGTCACGCTGTTCTTCTTCCTGTCGCTGCTGGAGGATTCCGGCTACATGGCGCGCGTGGCGTTCGTCATGGACAAGCTGCTGCGGCGCATCGGGCTGTCGGGGCGCAGCATCGTGCCCATGCTCGTGGGCTTCGGCTGCACGGTGCCGGCGGTCATGGCCAGCCGCACGCTGCCGTCCGAGCGCGACCGCAAGATGACCATCCTGCTGACGCCGTTCATGAGCTGCTCGGCCAAGCTGCCCATCTACGCGTTCTTCACGGCGGCGTTCTTCCCGGCGAACGGGGCGGCGGTGATGGTGGGCCTGTACTTCGGCGGCATCGCGGTGGGCGTGCTCGTGGCGCTGCTCATGCGCTCGTCGATGTTCTCGGGCGAGGCGGTGCCGTTCGTCATGGAGCTGCCGAACTACCGCATGCCCAGCGCGCGCAACGTGGCGCAGATGCTGTGGGAGAAGGCGAAGGACTTCCTCGAGCGCGCGTTCACCATCATCTTCCTGGCCACGATCGTCATCTGGTTCTTGCAGACGTTCGACTTCGGGCTGAACGTGGTGGCGGACTCGCAGGACAGCATGCTGGCCGTGGTGGCCGGCTGGATCGCGCCGGTGTTCGCGCCGCTCGGCTTCGACGACTGGCGCATCTCGACGGCGCTCGTCACGGGCGTCATGGCGAAGGAGAGCGTCGTGTCCACGCTGTCGGTGCTGTTCGGCAGCACGGCCACGCTCGTGGCGGCCATCACGCCGCTCGCGGCGCTCGGCCTGCTGGTGTTCTGCCTGCTGTACACGCCCTGCATCGCGGCCATCGCGTCGGTGAAGCGCGAGCTGGGCGGCCGATGGGCGCTCGGGATGGCGTTCGGGCAGCTGGGCGTGGCGTGGGTTGCGGCGTTCGCGGTGCGCGGCGTGGGATTGTCGCTGGAGGAGGGCCCGGCGGGGGTGCTGACGCTCGCGTTGGGCGCGGCCGTCGCCGTGCTGGCGGTGCTCGCGGCGCGGCGCCTGGCGCGCAAGCGGCGCGCGCCGGGCGCCGTGCTGGGCTGCGGCGCGTCATGCGACGGTTGCGACGGCTGCACGCAAGCGGGCGCGGTCGAGGTCGAGGAGGAGGCCGACGCGCGGGCGCGGTAGGCCGGGTCGGCTCCACCGGGGGCGCCGGTGGAGCCTTTCGCGCGCGGCGCGGCGGCGGGGGCCTAGGGTCGCGGGCTTGCCTCGGGCTTGATCTTCCAGCCGTTGGCCCGTTGCTGCTCCGCCCAGAGGGCGGCGTACAGGGGGCTGCGTGCGAGCAGCTCGTCGTGGGTTCCCTGGCTTTCCACGCGGCCGCTGTCGAGCACCACGATGTTGTCGGCATCGCGCACGGATTGCAGGCGGTGCGCGATGGCCATCACGGTCTTGCGCTTCACCAGCTCGGCGATCGCCTGCTGGACGGCCACCTCGTTGGCGGGATCGAGCGAGCTGGTGGCCTCGTCCAGGAGCACGACCGGCGCGTCCTTCAGCAGCGCGCGGGCGATGGAGATGCGCTGTTTCTCGCCGCCCGACAGCGTGCAGCCGCCTTCGCCCACCACGGTGTCGAAGCCGTCGGGCAGCGCCTCGATGAAATCGAGGCAGGCGGCCAGGCGCGCCGCCTCGCGCACGTCCTCGTCGGTGGCGTCGGCGCGGCCCATGCGGATGTTCTCGGCCACGGTGTCGTGGAACAGGTACACGTCCTGGAACACCACGCTCGTGCCGGCCAGCACGTCGTCGGCGGCCCTGCGCGCGAGGTCCGCCCCGCCGAGCGTCACCGTCCCCGCCTGCGGGTCCCAAAAGCGCGCGGCCAGCTTCGCCACCGTCGACTTGCCCGAACCCGAGGGTCCCACGAGCGCCGTGAGGCCTCCCTCGGGGATGGTCAGGCTCACGTGTTCCAGCGCGCGTTCGTCGCCGCCGTAGGAGAAGCTCACGTCGTCGAACGCGATGCCGTGCCCGTGTGGCGCGGCCGGCGCCTCCGCGGGCGGCTCGGGAAGCTCGGGCTCGGCGAGCAGGCGCTCGATGCGCTTTCCCGCGGCGTCCGCGTTGCCGAAATCGGACAGGAAGTAGAACAGGGTCACGATGGGCTCGTAGATGCCGAGCGCCAAGAGCAGGAACATGAGCAGCACGAACGGATGCACCGCCTGCGCTTGGAGCAGCGCGCATCCGGCCAGCATGACCACGCCGGCGCCGGCGAGCAGCAGCGCGCGGCCGAACACGCCCACCGGTCGGCTGGCCTCCTCCTTGCCGAGCGATGCCTTCCTCAGCTCTTCGAAGCTGGCGCGCAGCGAGTCGAAGCGGGTGCCTGCGAGGTTGAACGCTTTGAGCGTGCGGATGCCTGCCACGTACTCGATGGTGCGCGACGAGCATTCCTGGGAGGCTTTCGTCAAGCGCCCGCTGCTCTGCGCCATCGCGTTGAACCCCTTCCAGAGGAAGGGCAGCGCGCAGGGCACCACCGCGAAGGTGGCCAGGGCCAGGCGCCAGTCGAAGAAGGCCAGCACCACGGCCGACAGCGTGGTCTTCGCCGCGATCATGCCCGCTTGCGACAGCACCTCGGCGCCGTAGTTCTCCACCGTCTCGTAATCGCGCAGCAGCACGCTGTCGATGTCCCCCGCGTCGTGGCGCTGGTAGAACCCGAGCGGCAGCCGGCGCAGCTTCTCGCCCATGGCCAGCCGCGCGTCGAGCACGGCGTCGGCCGTGCCGGCGCACGACAGCACGTAGACCTTGTGCGACGTGGCGTAGGAGGCCAGCACCTGCGCCGCCAGCACCGCGACGCAGGCCCACAGCGCGACGAAGTCGAGCGCGGCGCCCGGATGGACGATCGGCTGCACGAGCAGCCAGGTGGCCACCACCATGACCACGGACGGCACGGACGTCACGAGCGAGTCGAGGAAGCGCCACAGCACGAAGCGCACGCAGCGTCGCGGGTTGCCGAAGGTGAGCCGGTCGATGCTTTCTTTCAGGCGTCCCATGTCATCCTTCCTTTCCGACGGTGAGCGTCCACGCGTCCTTGCGCTCGTCCGCGTCCACCATCGAGCGGTAGAGCGGGCAGGCGTCCATGAGGTCGTCGTGCGTGCCCGTGCCGACCACGCGCCCCTCGTCCACGACGACGATGAGGTCGGCGGTGCGCACGGTTTTCATGCGGTGGGCGATGACTAGCACGGTTTTCCTGGCGGCCAACTGGGCGAACGCATCTTGTATCTTCGCCTCGTTCTCGGCGTCGGCGTAGGCCGTGGCCTCGTCGAGGATGATGAGGGGCGTGTCGCGCAGCATGGCGCGGGCGATGGCGAGGCGCTGGGCCTCGCCTCCTGAGAGCCGCGTGCCGTCTGCGCCGACGACGGTTCGGTATCCCTGGGGCAGCGCGTCGATCACGTCGGCGATGCTGGCGGCTTCGGCGGCGGCGACCACGCGCTCGTGCGGCGCGGACGAGCCCATGAGGATGTTGTTCTCCACGGTGTCGTCGAGGACGAACGAATCCTGGAACACCGAGGAGGCCAGCTCGGTCAGGCGCTCGGGCGCGATGTCCCGCAGGTCGACGCCGCCGAGCGCGATGCGGCCCTCCTGCGGGTCGAAGAAGCGCAGGCCGAGCGCCGCGAGGGTGGACTTCCCGCCGCCCGACGGGCCCACGAGGCCCACGACGGAGCCCGCGGGAACGCGGAAGGTGACGTCTTCCACGGCGTTCTTCTTCCCGTCGTAGGAGAACGTGACGTGTTCGAACGCCAGATCGAACGCCGTGGGCTCGACCGGGTGCTCGGGTTGCGAGAGCTCGGGCTCGGCCAGCACCTCGTCGATGCGCGCGACGGAGGCGTTGATGCCGTTCACGCCGAGGGCCTGCGTGATCATCTGCATGACCGGCTCCTTCATGCCGCCTCCCACCAGGAAGAACAGCAACGCCGTCGAAAGGAAGTCGGCGTAGGACGCCGCCGTGGGCAGGATGATGAGCACGGCGGGCAGCAGCAGGAGCATCTGCGTCCCCGCGGCGGCGTACAGCTTGCCCATGCCGCGGGCGTTGAACCAGGTGGCCCACTTGATGTTGCCCACGAACTCGCGTGCGTCCGCCTCGAAGCGCCCGAATGCGGCCAAGCTGCGGTTGAACACCTTGACCACCGGCATGCCGTGCACGAACTCGACCGTGGTGCCGTTGAGCTTCTCCCGGCTTTGCGCCATGGCCCGCTGGCATGCCGCGCCCTCGGGGCTTCCCAGCGCGCTGCCCAGCAGGAGGAACGAAACGACGATGGGAACCACCAGCAGCAACGCCAGCCGCCAATCGACGAACGCGAGGGCGGCGATGGTCAGCAGCGGCAGGGCGACGGCGCACACCGTGTCGGAGAGGTTGTGGGCGATGAACCCCTCGATCTTCTCCACGTCGTCGTTGAGCACCTTCTTGATCTCCCCTTGGCGCACCTGGTTGAAATAGCCTGACGGGATGCGGGCGAGCTTGTCCATGAGCTGCAGGCGCACTTCGTACAGCACGTCGAAGGCGGCCCGGTGGGCGAGCATCATGGAGAGGTAGCCCGTTGCGCCGTGCAGGACGGCCGCGCCCACCGTGGCAAACGCGAGGCCCCAGAGGAAGGGCAGGTCGAGCGCGCCCAGGTCGTTCCAGTTCAGGATGATGGCGCGCACCATGAGGTAGATGGTGAAGTACGGCGCGAGCCGCGCCGCCGCCGAGAGCACGGCCAGCGCGCAGGCGCCTGCGAGCGGGCGCGCCCGGCTGCCCGCAAGCTCCATGAGCCGTGCGAGGCCCTGCTTGGGGCGGGCGTTCTTGGCCGGGGGCTCGGCGGCAGGCCGGGCACCGGGTGCGGCTGGGCCCGCGGCGGGGGCGGCAGGGGAGGGGACGGCCGCAGGGGCCTGCGACCCCTCGGGCGCTGCGGCGGGCGGCGGTGCGCCCTCGTCTGCGGCGCCCGTGCTTGCCCGCGCGCCCCCTCCCGCCGCCAGCGATTCGTAGAACTCCCGTTGGGCGCTTGAGAACACGGTTCTGAGCGCTGGTTTGCACGCGGGCGTCGCCATGGGCCTTCCTCCTGCTTCCGCTTGTCCGCTCCGATAAAATGACCGGAATTGAGAATTCGGTCATTTAGATGTTAGCGTAGGATAACTATTCCGGCAAGAAGAAAATGACCAAATTATCAACAGCGGTCATTTTGTGTGCGGTTCGCGTATGCGGTTCGCGGTAGAATGACGGGGAGGATCCAAGCGCGCCCGGGCGTCGCAGGGCGCGCCTGCGCGAAAGGAGGGGCCATGCCCGCGATATTCACCGAGGCCGACCGCGAGGAGCTCCGCCGCCGCATGTTCGACGCCGGGTGGGACCTCATCGTCGAGAAGGGCGTCCGCAGCTTGCGCGTGGAGGACGTGGCGAGCCGGGTCGGCATCGCCAAAGGCACGTTCTACAGCTTCTTCCCCTCGAAGGAGGAGTTCGCGTACTCCATCGTGAAGGCGAATCGCCGCGCGGTCATGGACCTGTTCGAGGAGCTGTGCGAGCAGGAGGGCGGCCGCCTGGGCCGCGACGCCATGCGCACGTGGCTGCGATCGCTGTGGTACAGCGATCGCAACATCTACCGCTACGCCACCGCCGAGGACTTCGCCTACCTCTCCCGGCGTTGGCCCGACGAGCACAGCTTCGATCCCGAGGTCGATCGCGTCACGATGGGCCGGATCATGGAGCGCCTCGAGGGCGTGCGTCCCGATGCGGACTGGCGCGTGGTGGCGAACCTCCAGAAGGGCATCGCGCTCATGCTGCTCGACCGGAGCCTCATGCACGCGGAGGCCCTCGACGCCGCCGTCGACGCCGTCATCGAAGCCATCTGCGACGAGCTGTTCGGCCGGAAGGGCTAAGCCGCCCGCCGCAGCCCTGCATGGTGCGGCGGGCGTCCGAACGTCAGCCGCGGGCGCGCCAGGCCGAGGGGGTCGCGCCGAAGCGCTCGACGAAGGCGGCGGCGAACTTGCTGGGGTTGCGGTAGCCCACGCGCGCCGCGACGCTGGCGACGCTCTCGCGGCTCCCCGCAAGCAGACGCGCGCCTTCCTCGACGCGGCATTGGCGGCGGTACGCCATGGGCGACAGCCCATAGGCGTGCAGGAAGCGCTGCTTGAACGTGGAGAGGCCCATGTTCGCGCAGCGCGCCGCATCTTCGAGCGCGAGGTCTTCGTCCAGGTTGCTGCCGAGCAGGTCGAGCGCGCGTTCGAGGGCGAGCGCATGATCGTGGGTGCAATAGGGAAACGTCTTCCACACGGGGCGCTCGGTGGCGTCGAGCAGCGCGACCAGCTCGAGGGCCTTCAGGCGCATGCGCTCGATGCGCGCCCGATCGTCGATGCGGTAGAACGAGGCCAGCAGGGATGCCAGAGTGTCGTCGGGCAGGAAGATGCGGCATCCGTCCCCGCCAGCATAGCGCTCGCGCAGCGCGTTGAAGTCGACGCCGCCCGTCGCGTCGTGCGCCCTGAGCGTGGAGCTGCCGGTCTCGTACTCGATGCTGAGCGTCAGCCCCACGTAACGGGGCATGGGGTAGCGCATTTGCCGCTTGATGATGCGCTGGTCGTGCACCGCGCATTCTCTTTCGTGGATGAAGTAGCTTTTGCCGTTGGCGCTGGCTATCTCGCCGCGGCCCTGCTGGCACCATTCGATATGAAGCGAACGAGGCTCGCTGCTCTTCCAGGTCAGCGAGCCATGCGGGATGTCGTTGAACGTGAGGTTCACGCCCTCGAACAGCTCCCAGTCCTCTACGATGCCGGACGCTCCGTTGTCCAGCGCGAGCCGGAACACGGTGCGCGGGCCGTCCTTCTCGACGATATCGAAGCGGTCGGCGTTGCGCGTGGCCAGGTACTCAAGGCTTTTCATCCAAAGCTCCTTCGTGCATGAAGAACCCGCTCAGCCGACGCGTTCCCGCCGCGTCGAGCGGATAGGATTCCATGATACCCCCGTCCTCGAGGCGCACCACCCACGAACAGCAGGCCATGATGAACTCGGGATCGTGGGTGATCACGAGCTGCGCCGCCCCGCGACGCCGCACGTCGTGGATCAGCCGGGCGACCTGCCTCATGCGGTGGAGGTCGAGCCCGCTCGTGGGCTCGTCGTATACGATCACCTCGCGTTCGCTGGCCAGGGCGGACGCGATGCACGTCCGCTGCTTCTGCCCTCCCGACAGCGAGAGCGGGTGGTCGGCCGCGCGCTCGTCGAGGTCGAGCGCGGCCAACAGGCGATGCGCTGCTTCCTCGTCGGGCTTCGCCATGCTCAGCAGCACCTCGTCCAGCACGCTCTCGGCGAATAGCTGATGGTTTGCGTCCTGCATCACCTGGAAGCAGCTGCCTGCGCGCGTACGGCGCGAGCGGGCGCGTCCGTCGACGGTGAGGGTTCCCTTGCAGCGGTTGAGGCCGCACAGCGCGTTGGCGAACGTGGACTTGCCGGCGCCGTTCGCGCCGATCACGGCCACGACGGCGCGTCGCGGCAGCTGCGCGTGCGGGATGTCGAGCGCGCAGCGCGAGCGCGCGCCGCGGCGGTAGGAGAAAGAGAAGCCGTCGAGCGCGAACGTTCCGGCAGGCTCTGCGGGCTCGGCCGCTGCCGGGGGCTGCACGAACGCCGCGGAGAGCCGCAGCGTTCGCAGCCCGAGCTCTTCCAGCTCCCGGTCGTCGAGCGAGCGCAGCTCGGTTCCGCTCCACTGGCGCTCGACCGCCCCGTCGCGCAGGTAGTAGGCCCGGTCGACGAGGTCGGTCAGGTAGTGCAGCCGGTGCTCCGCCACCAGCACCGCGCAGCCCTCGCGCTTCCAGCGCTCGACGGCGGCGCGCAGGTGCGCCATCGAGGGGAAATCCAGGTTCGAAGACGGCTCGTCCAGCACCACCAGCCGTGGCCCGGCGGCGGTGGCGCTGGCGCAGGCGATGCGCTGCTTCTGCCCGCCGGACAGGTCGAAAAGGCTCCGCCCCATGAGCGGCTCCAGCTCGAACGCCGTGGATGCGGTGTCGATGCGCCGTTCGATCTCGGCGCGCTCCATGCCCTGGTTCTCGCAGCCGAAGGCCAGCTCGCCGCGCACGTCGACGTTGAAGAACTGGGACTTCGGGTTCTGGAACACCGAGCCTACGAGGCGTGCCGTGTCGTGCAGCGGTGCGTCGGCCGCGTCCAGCCCGCCCACGCGCACTCGTCCTTCCACGCGGCCCTCGTAGTAGTGGGACGCGAGGCCGTTGGCCAGGCGGGTGAGCGTGGTCTTGCCGCAGCCCGACGGGCCGCACAGCAGCACCACCTCGCCGGACGCCGCTTGCAGGTCGACGCGGCGCACGCCGGCACCCTCCCGCCCGTTCGCGTAGGAGAACGAAACGTCTTCCATGACGAGTGTGGGCTCGCTGGTCGAGCCCGCGCTTCGGTTTCCCTCGACGTCCATCTCAAGCCCCTATCCAACCGAGGCTGCTCGCCACGAGCAGCCCTACCGACACGGCGCACGCCGCCCACACGACGACGTCCGCCGCGCCGAAGCCGATGTCGCAGATGTTCGTCCGCCTGACGGGCGCGCCCAGCCCGCGCGTCAGCGACGCGGCCGACAGGTCCTCGCCTATCTGCACGGCGCACGAGATGAGCGGCACCAGGCGGTACTCCACGAGCGATACCGGACCAGCCTTGCCCAGCCTCAGGTTGCGCATGCGCATGGCGGAGCCCACGGCGCGCGCCTCCTCGCCGAGGGTGGGGAAGAAGCGGAACAGCACCGACAGCGGGATGACCAGCCATTGCGGCGCATGTACGCGCTCGGCTGCGGCCATGAACTCCGACACCGTGGTGGTGGCGAACACGAAGTACGCCGTGGCGATGGTGGGCAGAAAGCGCGAGGCGATCATGCACGAGGCCACGATAGCGAAGTTCAAGGGCCCTTCGACCAGGGGCACCGCGAGCGCGGTGAGGCTCCACGATGCCGCGTAGGCGACCAACAGCCCCGCCGCCGCGCCGATGCGGCCCGACACGGCCAGCAGCGCGAAGGGAGCCAGCAGCATGAGCACGCGCGCCGCGTCCATGACCGGACCGCTCCCGCCTACCAACAGCGCGGTCGACACTGAAACGAGCAGCACGAGCTTGGTGCGAGGATCCAGGCGCACGGTGCGCTCCACGGCCCCGGTCTGCAGCAGTTCCACGGCCATGCCCTACGCGATGCCCGCACGCTTGAAGTGCTTCCCCAGCACCTTGAGGCCGATGAACCCGCCGACGATGCCGGTGACGAAGCACGCGATCAACATGGCCGGGTACGCCCACGGCTGCAGGTAGCCCATGAGCTCGTTGACGTAGGCGTCGCCGAATTGCCCGCGCATGGTGGCGTAGTAGCTGTCGGCCGTGAGCAGCATGGGCAGGAAGTTGCCGATCATCCAGCAGCTGAACACGCCGTGCGACAACACGCTCATCTTCGCGTTGGCGTAGCCCCCAGCGCGCACGATGAGGTCGGCGATCAGGCCGCATACCAATCCGGTGACGATGCTGAAGTAGCCCATGCCCGTGACGAACATGATGATGCCCACGAGCAGCCCCATGATGGTGATCATGCCGAACTTCTTCACGCGGGTGAGGTACAGCATGTAGGGGATGCCCGCTACGAGTGGGATGATGCCGCAGATGAGCACCATAAAGATGGGAATGAAGCCCAGGCACGCCACCGCGAACACGATGACGAAGTAGATGGCGGTGAATATGCCGATGTTGATGAAGTCCTTGCCGTTCAGCCTTCCGCCTGCGGAGGCGGGCGAGGAGCCCAGCGCGGCTCCGGACGAGGTCGTCTTCATGGTTGGTCCAGCCTTTCTTGCCGAAGCGCGCAGGTGCGTGCCCGGCCGATGTCGAGGGTCGATGGAGATGGGGATACGGGACGTGCGGACGTGCGCTTGCACGGACCCGGCGTCCGGTTCGCCGGCTCACGATCTCCGGAGTAAAAGTTAACCTAAGCGAACCATTGGCATGATACGGCATTGCATAGGGGTTGTGCAGCTCCGAAAAGCCGTCGCAAGCCCGAGCAGCCGACCGTTCGGAGCAGGAGGGGGCGAGAGGGGGTCGAGGAGGGAGTGCGCGGCGAGGTCGGGTCGCGAGGAGGCGGGATGCGGAGGATTCGCGTTACCTTGAGGAGCTCACTCCTTTAAAGTTAGCATTGGCTAACAATGTGGTATCATGGGCGTCGTCATCGAAGATGGAAGGCGGTACCTATGGTTGTCGGCGTGCACAAGTCGCTTGAAGAGGGTCGGACGTATTCCTACGCCGAGCTGCGCGACCGGTTCGGCCTCGCAGGCCCGGACCTGGAGCGAGTGCTCGATCGTCTCGTGGAGCGCGGGCGGCTGAAGCCGGTGCTCTTCCGCCGCGTGCAGCAGGCGGGGCGCGCGTCGCTCGTCTGCGCCACGCGCGAGAGCCATCTGCGCTGGGAGGCGTGAGCGCGCTCGTGCCGATAGGCCGCGCTTCCGGCATCGCCGTCGCGCCGCGCAGCCGCTTTGGGGTATCATGGCTGCAGCGACGGACGAGACCGGGCGGGGGACCATGCGCAACCACAAGACGCCTGCAGGCGAAACGGCGGGAAGCGAGCGGCGCGATGCGCGCGGCCGGCTCATGTCGTGCGCCGTCGCGGAGTTCATGGAGAAGGGGTTCGCCGGAGCTTCGCTGCGCTCGATAGCCGCGGCTGCCGATATGACCACGGGCGCCATCTACGGGTACTTCTCCGGCAAGGAGGCCCTGTTCGACGCCGTCGTGGCCCCGGCCGCCGACGAGCTGTACGCCCGCTACGAGGGCGCCCAGGACCGGTTCTACGAGCAGCCTCTCGAGGCCCAGACGTTCGAGCGGATGAGGGTCTACGAAGAGCGCATGATGCACGATCTGCTCGACTTCGTCTACGACAACCGCGACGCGTTCGTCCTCGTGTTCGCGAGATCGGCCGGCACCGCGTGGGAGCGCTACCTCGACCGCTTCATCGAGCTTGAAGTGCGGAGCACCGCCCGCTACGTGCGCGAGATGCGCGAGCACGGTATCGGGGTCGTCGAGCCCACGCCCGAGATGTCGCGCATCCTGGCCGGCATGTTCTTCCGCGGCTACTTCGAGCCGCTGCTGCTGGGCCTGTCGCGCGAGGCGGCCCACGCGTTCGTCGCCGATTTCGAGCGCTTCTTCCACGCCGGCTACGAGACGATCATGAGCCCCCAGCCGTCGTGATCCTCGGGTCGCCCCGATGTTTCACGTGAAACATCTGTTCCCTTCACGACGGCGGATGCGCGCTCGCGCAACGGGACGCGCGTGCGCAACGGGACGTGCTCGCGCAACGGCGCGCGCGCTCGTTCGCCCTTCCTTCCGCTGTGATCCTCGCCGAATCGCTACATCGCGCGCCCGTCCGTCCCTGCACGGTCCATATCGGGGCGAAAAAGTTGTAACAATGTTATATAACGGTGTTATACTTCCGAATGTAAGCCTGAGGTAACTTTCGGAAAGGAATGCGTATGGATGCGGGAAACGCGGTTGTTGCGGACGATGCCTGCGTCGGCGCGCCCGAGCGGGGCCCGGCGTCCGCGGAGAAGCGGGAGCCGAACCCGGTGGCGCTGCTGCTGGCGTGGTCGGAGGAGAACAGGGGCCGCTACGCGCTGTCGGTGCTGCTGGCCGTGATCGGCGTGGCGGGCAGCATCGTGCCGTACGTGGCGGCGGGGCAGATGATCGTGGGCGTGCTGGGCGGGGTGCGCGACTTCGGCTTCTACCTCATGTGGTGCGGCGTGGCGGCGGCGGGCTACGCCGGCTACATCGTGTGCCACCACGCCTCGACCGCCGTGTCGCACAAGGCCACCTTCTCCACCATCAGCAAGGTGCGCCGGCGCATCGCCGACAAGCTCACGCGCGTGCCACTGGGCTACGTGCTGGACACGCCTTCGGGCAAGCTCAAGAACATCATGGTGGAGAAGGTGGACAGCATCGAGACGACGCTGGCGCACGTGGTGCCCGAGATGACGTCGAACCTGCTGGTGCCCGTTGCCGTGGTGGCGTTCATGTTCGCGCTCGACTGGCGCATGGCGCTCGTGGCGCTCGTCACGCTGCCCATCGGGTTCGTGGCCTACATGGGCATGATGAAGGACTACGACCGGTGGTACGCGAAAACGGTGCAGGCCGGCGAGGACATGAGCACCACGGCGGTCGAGTACGTGAACGGCATCGAGGTGATCAAGGCGTTCGGCCGGTCGGCCAGCTCCTACGAGAAGTTCTCGGAGACGGTGGGCCGCTACGCGCGCTCGTTCATCGACTGGATGCACCACGTGCAGATCTTCCAGGACCTGGGCCTGGCCATCTGGCCGGCCACGCTGGTGACGGTGCTGCCGGTGGGATGCCTGTTCATCCTGCAGGGCACGCTCGAGCCGGCCACGCTCGTGATGGTCGCCGTGCTGTCGCTGTCCATCTTCCCGCCGCTGTACGCGGCCATGAGCTTCATCGACTCGCTCGCGCAGATCGGCACGGTGGTGGAGCAGATCACCGCCATCCTCGACGAGCCGGAGCAGCGCCGCGCCTCGGCGTCGGTCGGCGCCGAGGCCCTGGCGCAGCCGCGCGGCACGCGCATCGAGCTCGAGGGCGTGCGCTTCTCCTACGGGCGCGAGGAGGTCGTCCACGGCGTGGACCTGGCCATCGAGCCGGGGCAGGTGACGGCGCTCGTCGGGCCGTCCGGGTCGGGCAAGTCGACGCTCGCGCGCCTGATCGCCGGGTTCTGGGACGCGGACGCCGGCACGGTGCGCCTTGGCGGCGTGCCGGTGGGCGAGCTCTCGGCCGAGCAGCTTGCGGGCTGCATCTCGTACGTCGAGCAGGACAACTACCTGTTCGACGACACGGTGATGGAGAACATCCGCATGGGCAGGCCGGGCGCTTCCGACGAGGAGGTGGTGGCCGTGGCGAAGGCGAGCGGCTGCCACGAGTTCATCGAGGCGCTCGAGCACGGCTACCGGACGGTGGTGGGCGGCGCGGGCGGCCACCTCTCGGGCGGCGAGCGCCAGCGCATCGCCATCGCGCGCGCCATGCTCAAGGACGCGCCCGTGGTCATGCTCGACGAGGCCACGGCGTACACCGACCCCGAGAACGAGGCGATCATCGAGCAGGCCGTGGGCAAGCTGGTGGCGGGCAAGACGCTCGTCGTCATCGCGCACCGCCTGTCCACCATCGTCGATGCCGACAAGATCGTCGTCGTGCGCGACGGGCGCATCGAGGCCCAGGGCACGCACGACGAGCTCATGGCCGGTTGCCCGCTGTACGCGGGCATGTACCGCGCCCACATCGACGCCAAAGACGCGGCATAGGAGGCTCGCATGCTCGATACCATCAAGAAGTACTTCGCGTTCGGAGGCAGCTTCGCCGGACACCTCAAGCGCGGCATGGCGTGGTCGGTGCTGAACTCGTTCTTCGAGGCGTGGCAGATGATGGCGTTCGCCGTCGTGCTGTTCGCGCTGGCGGACGGGACGCTTTCCGAGGCCACGATGTGGACGGCACTCGCCATCATGCTGGGCAGCATCGCGGGCTGCTTCGTCACCTCGCACTTCAAGAGCGAGAACTTCTGCAAGGGGAACTTCTCCATGACGGGCGAGAAGCGCCTGCAGATCGGCGACCGGATGCGCTACCTTCCCATGGGCTACTTCAACGAGAACAGCCTGGGCGCCATCTCGGGCACGATGACCAACACGCTGGACGACGTGCAGAACGCCGGGGGCCAGGTGTACTCGAACGTCATCTCGGGGTTCGTGTTCTCGGGGCTCATGGCGCTCATGCTGCTGGTCTTCGATTGGCGGCTCGGCGCCGTGGTGATCGCGACCATCGCGCTGTTCCTGCTGATCAACAGCGCGATGCAGCGGAGCGCGCACGCGTTGTCGGGCCAGCGCATGGCCGCGCAGAGCGCCATCGTGGGCGCGGTGCTGGAATACGTGCAGGGCATGGGCGTGGTGCGCGCGTTCTCGATGACGGGCGACGCCGAGCGGAAGCTGTCGGGCGCCATCGCCGAATGCGAGCGCATGAACGTGTCGTTCGAGTTCAAGTTCATCCGCTTCGCCGTGCTGCAAACCGTGCTGACCAAGACGTCGAGCGTGCTCATGTGCCTCGTGTGCGTGTGGTGCTGGATCGCGGGCACGATGGACGCGGGCGTGTGCCTCGTGGCCATCGTGGCGTCGTTCATGGTGTACGGGAAGCTGGAGATGTCCGGCACGTTCGCCAGCCTGCTGCGCCAGATCGACATCTGCATGGACAAGGTGAACGCCATGATCGCCACGCCGGCCATGGACGAGGGGGCCGGGGTCGAGCGGGCCGACGGCCTCGACATCGAGCTGCGCGACGTGTCGTTCGGCTACGAGAACCGCACGGTGATCGACCGCGTGTCGCTGGCCATCCCCGCGCGCACCACGTGCGCCATCGTGGGGCCGAGCGGCTCGGGGAAGACCACGCTGACGCAGCTCATCGCACGGTTCTGGGACGTCGACGCCGGGCGCATCACGCTGGGGGGCGTCGACGTGCGCGACTGGAAGGTGGACGAGCTGCTGGGCAACTTCTCCATGGTGTTCCAGGGCGTGTACCTCTTCGAGGACACCATCGAGAACAACATCAAGTTCGGCCGGCCCGACGCCACGCACGAAGAGGTGGTGGAGGCCGCGCGCCGCGCGTGCTGCCACGAGTTCGTGGAGGGGCTGCCCGAGGGCTACGCCACGCGTCTGGGGGAGGGCGGCGCCACGCTGTCGGGCGGCGAGCGCCAGCGCCTCTCCATCGCGCGCGCCATCCTGAAGGACGCGCCCATCGTCATCCTCGACGAGGCCACCGCCAACGTCGACCCGGAGAACGAGCGCGACCTGCAGCGCGCCATCGCCGAGCTGACGCGCAGCAAGACGGTCATCATGATCGCGCATCGCCTGAAGACCGTGCGCGATGCCGACCAGATCGTCGTGCTCGACGGCGGGCGCATCGTGCAGCGCGGCACGCACGATGCGCTCATGGCCGAAGGAGGTCTCTACGCCGATTTCGTGGGCATGCGCGAGCGTGCGATCGGCTGGAAGCTGGGCGGGGCTGCGACCTGCGCTAACGCTCCTGCCTGAGCAGCTGCGGGAGCTCGGCCAGGGTGCGCACCACGGCGTCGGCCCCGGCTGCGCGGAAGCGGGCCTCCACCCGGTCGCGCGCCCGGTCGCGCTCGGCCGGGCTCAGGGCCTCGTACTCCTCCTGCGCAAGCCCCAGCTCGGAGCTGCCCTCGATCACGCCGATGGTGAACACGCCCGCCGCCTTGCCCTCGCGCATGTCCGAGGCGGTGTCGCCCACCTTGGCGGCCGCCTGCACCGAGCTCACGCCGAGGGCCTCCAGGTTGCGGAACACCATGTAGGGCCACGGGCGGCCCTTGCCGTGCGTGGCGTCGGGGGTGATGGAGAAGTCGGGCGCGTAGCCGCGCTCGCGGGCGGCGGGCGCCACGATGGCCATCATCTTGTCGGTGTAGCCGGTGGTGGCGCCGATGCGCACGCCCGCGGCGCGCAGCTCGGCCACCGTGTCCAGCACGTGGGGCTTCGGCTCGGCGAAGCGGGGGAGGATGGACAGCAGCTTGCCCTCGAACAGGGCGTACAGGGCCTGCGCGTCGTCCTCGTCGGGCCGCTTGCCGTGCACGCGCTCCCATGCGGAGGCGATGCGCTCCATGCGCAGCATCTCCCTGATGTGGTCGATTTTCAGCATGCCCATGGGCGCGCGCGTTTCCTCCATCGTGGGCTTCACGCCGTGGTGCTCGAACACGTCGGCGAACGCCTGCACGGGCGCGAAGCACCCGTAATCGACCGTCGTGCCCGCCCAGTCGAAGATGACCGCTTCAACCATGCTACGCCTCCTTGCGCTTCGTTGCGACGAACTCGCCGAGGATGCTCGTCACGTTGAGGATGTCCGCCGGGTAGATCTCGCCGATGGTGCCGATGCGGAAGGTGTCGCCGTCCGTGAGCTTCCCCGGGTAGATGACGTACCCGCGCGCCTTGACGTAGTCGTACATCTCGCGGAAGGTGAACGCCGCGTCGGCCGGGTGCGCGAAGGTGGTGATGATGGGCCCCTGGTTCTCGGTGAGGTAGGGCTCGAAGCCCAGCGCGCGCATGCGCTCGATGAGCAGCCGGTTGTTCTCGGCGTACCGCGCCGCCCGCGCGCTCACGCCGCCCTCCTCCTCCAGCTCGCGCAGGGCCTGGGCGAAGGCGAGCACCGCGTTGGTGGGCGAGGTGAAGCGCCACTTCCCGCCGTCGCGCTCCATGGTCTGCCACTGGGCGTACAGGTCGAGCGACAGGCTGCGCGCCTTGCCGCGGCTGCCTTCCAGCAGGTCGCGACGGCAGATGGCGAAGGAGAAGCCGGGCACCCCCTGGATGCACTTGTTCGCGCTGCTCACGATGAAGTCGATGCCCCAGTCCTCCACGGGGATGTCGATGCCGCCGAAGCTGGACATGGCGTCGACGATGAACGCCGCCCCTGCGCGCTTGGCCACGGCGCCTGCGGCCTCGATGTCGTTGACCAGGCCCGACGTCGTTTCGTTGTGCACCATGGCCACGTGCGTGATGGAGGGGTCGGCGGCCAGGTGCGCGGCGATGCGCTGCGCGTCGACGGGGGTGTCGTAGGGCTCGGCGTACACGGTGACGGGCACGCCCGCCTGGCGGCAGATCTCGGCGAGGCGGTCGCCGTAGGCGCCGTTCGCGCAGACGAGCACGCGCTCGTCGTCGCCGACCACGCTCGTCAGCACGGATTCGTTGCCGAACGTGCCGCTGCCCTGCATGAGCACGGCCGTGTAGCGCTCGGGCGCGACGTGGGCGAGGCGCAGCAGGTGGGCGCGGATGTCCTGCGTGATGCGTTTGTAGTCGTCGTCCCAGGTGCAGTGGTCGAACAGCATCTGCTCCTTCACCGAGCGCGTGGTGGTGAGCGGGCCGGGCGTCAGCAGCTTGTAGGTAAGCTCCAAAGCGATCTCCTCCGATGGCGAAAGCGGGTTTTCTTCGCACCGTATTCTGCGTTTGGAACGTTTGGCCCTCGTCAACCGCGGGTAAAGATCGCGCAAATTCGCAGGAGAGGCGGGACGGGGCGCTAGGCCGCTTCCGCGTCCGGCTCGAGGTCGCGCAGGGCGGTTGCCGCGCCGGGCGCCGAGGCGGGTGATGCGTCGCCGCTCGGCGCGAAGCCGCTGCGGTGCGATCCGCCCCCTCCCGACGCGTCGTGCGAAGCCTCCGGGAAAATAAGTTAGCCACAGTTGACATAAGAAGAGGTGCTCACTATAATTCGAACCGTCGGTTTGAGACCGTTGGTTTTGATGGCGGCGGGTGCGCCCTGCGAGGAGGTGCCCGAGGCGGAAGCTCGAGGAGGTGCGAAGGCGTGAAGCGGATCGAGGGCGTGACCGAGCGGTTGCTGGCGGCTGCGCGCGAGGAGTTCCTGGAGAAGGGCTACGAAGCCGCGTCGCTGCGCGCCATCGCCGAACGTGCCGGGTCGAGCAAAGGGGCCATCTACGTGCGCTACGCCGACAAGGAGGCGCTGTATGCGGCCGTGGTCGACCCGGTGATCGAAGAGCTGTGCCTGTTCTTCACCGAGGAGTTCGACGGCTTCGGCAAGCTGCCCGCTGACGTGCAGCAGTCTACGATGAACGACTATGCCGACCAGGGCATAGGGCTCATGATGGACTACATCTACGACCACTTGGCCGAGTTCAAGATCCTCGTGACCAACGGCGGCGAGCGCTACGACGAGTTCATGCACCGCGTGGTGGAGTTGAACAGCGCGACGACCTACCGCTACATCGAAGCCGTCGGCAGCGACGCCGTGACGGCGGGGCGGCTGACGCCCGAGCTCATGCACATGATATCGAGCGCCTGCTTCTCGGGCATCTTCGAGGCCGTTGCGCACGACATGGGGCGCGACGAGGCGAAGGCCTACGTCGAGCGCCTGTGCCTGTTCTTCCGCGCGGGCTGGCAGGCCATCTTCGACCCGCAGTTCGCGGCGTTGGTCGACCTGGCCGCGCAGATGCCCGATGCGCCCGTGCAGGACGTGGCCGCTCGCCTCGTCGAAGCGCGCGGGGGTGCGCCATGAGGTGCCTCGTCGACGCCGAAGGCTGGGTTCGCTGCCCGGTGTGCGGCGCCAAGACGAGGACGAAGGTGCGTGCCGACACGCACCTGGTCCGGTTCCCCCTGTACTGCCCGAAATGCCATCGCGAAACGGTGGTGGATCGGCGGCCGGAGGGGGAGGCGCGTCGATCGGACGCGCGTACAACGACATAGAACGACATAGAACGACCCGCGCAGAGCCAGACGCATTCGACGCAGAGCCGCACCGCAGGGACTTCCGGAAGGAGCCTGCGGTGCGGCTCTTTTCATGCGCCCGGCCTGCTTCGAAGAGAAGGAGACGTCCTCATGACGGATAGTGCAGGCGGGGTCGCGGCAGCCGATGCGGTTGCCGTGCCCGCCGAGAAGGCCCCGCTCCCGAACCCGCGCGCCGCGTCCGCGGAACCTGCCGCGACGAAGCCCTTCGCGCGCTTGCGATCGCTGGCAGCGCCCCATCGGGGGCTCTACTTCAAGTCCATCCTGCTGGCCGTGGCGGGCGTGGCGTGCGGCTTCCTGCCCTACGTCGCCGTGGCCAACATCGCCACAGCGCTCATAGCCGGAACCACCGACCTCGCATTCTACCTGGGCTGGTGCGCGCTCGCCGCGGCCGGGCAGGTGGCGAAGGCGTTCCTGTCGGGCGCCTCCACCACCACCTCGCACCGTGCCACGTTCGCCGTGCTGTCGGAAGTGCGCCGCGCGCTGGCCGCCAAGCTCGACCGCATGCCGCTGGGCTACGTGCTGGAAACCCCCTCGGGCAAGCTGAAGGCGCCGTTCGTGGAGCGCGCCGAACAGCTGGAGGTGCCGCTGGCCCACGTGGTGCCCGAGATGACGGCGAACCTGCTGGTGCCGCTGGGCATCATCGCCGTCATCTTCGCGCTGGATTGGCGCATGGGGCTGGCGTCGCTCGTCACCATTCCCATCGGCATGCTGTGCTATGCGGTGGAGATGCGCGACTACGCCGAGAAGTACGGGCGCGTGGTGGCCGCGAAGAACCACATGGGCGCCACCATCGTGGAGTACATCGGCGGCATCGAGGTAATCAAGGCGTTCGGACGCAGCGCCTCGTCCTACGCCAAGTTCACCGATGCGGTGAAGGCGAACTCCGGGCTCATGATGGACTGGTCGCGCACCACGCTGCCGTGGACGGCCATCATGATGAGCGTGTGGCCCAGCGTGCTGCTGGGCGTGCTGCCCGTGGGCTGCTTCCTGTTCATGGACGGGTCGCTCTCGGCTGCCACGTTCATCACCGTGATCGTGCTGTCGCTGGGCATCATCGGGCCTTTGTTCTCGGCCATCATGTTCACCGACGACATCGCCAAGATATCCACCATCGTGGGCGAGATCGGCACGGTGCTCGACCAGCCCGAGATGAACCGTCCGACGCGCCCGTGCCCGGTGCGAGGCTCGCGCATCGAGCTTGACGACGTGACGTTCTCCTACGGCGACGTGCCCGTGCTCAAGGGCGTGACGCTTTCGATCGCCCCCGGATCCATGGTCGCGCTCGTGGGGCCGTCGGGTTCGGGCAAGTCCACCGTCGCGAAGCTCATCGCCTCGCAGTGGGAGGCTGCGGGCGGGGCCGTGCGCATCGGCGGCTCCGATGTGCGCGACATGCCGCTTTCGCAGGTGGCCGACGCGATAGCCTACGTGGCCCAGGACAACTACCTGTTCGACGACACGGTGATGGAGAACATCCGCATGGGGCGTCCCGACGCCACCGACGAGGAGGTGACAGCCTGCGCGAAGGCGAGCGGCTGCCACGAGTTCATCACGGCTTTGGAGCACGGCTACCAGACCGTGGTGGGCGGTGCCGGCGGGCATCTGTCGGGCGGCGAGCGCCAGCGCATCGCCATCGCGCGCGCCATGATGAAGGACGCGCCCATCGTCATCCTCGATGAGGCCACGGCGTACACCGACCCCGAGAACGAGGCGGTCGTCCAGGACGCCGTGGCGCGCTTGGCGCGCAACAAGACGCTCGTCGTCATCGCGCACCGGCTTTCCACCGTCACGCATGCCGACGCCATCGCCGTGATGGACGACGGGCGCGTGGTGGCCTGCGACACGCACGAGAACTTGCTGGAAACCTGTCCGCTGTACGCGAGCATGTGGGCCGCGCACGAGTCTGTGAGGGACGTCGCATGATCAAGATATTCAAGAAGTTCTTCCGATTCTCGGGCGAGCATCGGCGCGCCTGGTACCTGTCCGTCGTGCTGGAGTTCTTGCGCTGCATCGCCGAGGCCATCCAGTTCTTTCCGCTGTTCCTCGTGCTGCTGCACCTCGTGGACGGCACGATGACGCCCGCTGTGGCGTGGACGGCGCTGGGGTTGGTGGCGCTTTCGGTGGCGCTGCAGGCCGTCCTGCACTACTTCAGCCACAAGCTGGAGATGCGCGCGTGCTACCTCATGCTGGACGACAAGCGCATCTCCATCGGCGAGCGCATGAAGTACATGCCCATGGGCTACTTCAACGACCGCAGCCTGGGCAACCTGACCGCCATCTGCACGTCCACCATGGAGGATCTCGAGTCCATGGCCGGCGCCATCGTCGTGCGCATCCTGGCGGGCGTCCTGCATGCGCTCGTGTTCTCGCTCGGCTTCATGATCATCGATTGGAGGATCGGCCTCATCTTCCTGGCGGGCGTGGTTGCCATGCTGCTGGTGAACTCGCGCATGCTGGCCATGTCGCGGAAGTACTCGCCCGAGCGTCTGGCGGCCCAGATGAGGCTGGTGGACGCGGTGCTCGAGTACATCCAGGGCATGAGCGTAATCAAGGCGTTCAGCTTGTCGGGGCGCGCGGGCACGTCCATCGAGGACACCATCGACGAGACGGAGCGTCAGAACTTCAAGCTGGAGAAGAAGAGCATTCCCTACACCATCGCCCAGCAGGTGGTGCTGCGCCTGTTCGCGGTGGCGGCCATCGCGGCGTCCATCGTGTTCTTCCTGGGCGGGACGATGTCGCTGTTCGTGTGCCTGCTGATGGTGATCGGCGGCTTCCTCGTGTACGGGCAGCTGGAGGGGGCGGGCTCCCTGTCGTTCATGCTCCCCATGGTGGAGGCGTCCATCGATCGCGTGGAGGAAGCCGATTCCGCGCCGTACATGGACGAGCGCGGCACGGTGCGCAGCGCGCCGGGGCATGCGATAGAGTTCGCGCACGCCAGCTTCTCCTACGGCGAGCGCACGGTGATCGACGACGTGTCGCTGAGCATCCCCGAGCGCACCAGCTGCGCCATCGTGGGGCCGTCCGGGTCGGGCAAGACCACGCTCGTGAACCTTATGGCCCGCTTCTGGGACGTGGACGCGGGCACGGTGTCGCTGGGCGGCGAGGACGTGCGCGACTGGAAGCTCGACGAGCTCATGGCGCACTTCGCCATGGTGTTCCAGGACGTCTACCTGTTCAACGACACCATTGAGAACAACATCAAGTTCGGCCGTCCCGATGCCACGCACGAGCAGGTGGTGGCCGCGGCGCGGGCCGCGCGCTGCCACGACTTCGTCGAGGCGCTGCCGGAGGGCTACGCCACGATGCTGGGCGAGGGCGGGGCGACGGTGTCGGGCGGCGAGAAGCAGCGCATCTCCATCGCGCGAGCGCTGCTGAAGGACGCGCCCATCGTGCTGTTGGACGAGGCTACGGCGAACGTGGACCCGGAGAACGAGGACGAGCTGCAGGCCGCCATCGAGGAGCTGACCCGGCGCAAGACCGTGGTGATGATCGCGCACCGGTTGAAGACCGTGCGGCATGCCGACCAGATCCTCGTGCTCGACGGCGGGCGCATCGTGCAGCGCGGCACGCACGACGAGCTCATGGCCGAAGGCGGCATCTACGAGGACTTCGTGCGCATGCGCGAGAAAGCCCTCGGCTGGAAGGTGGGCGCGGCCTAGCCAGCTGGCGGGACGGGCCGGAAGGCGGGCGGGGCGATGGGCCCTGCCCTTGTTGGAACCATCGGAGAAAGAAGGTTTTGTATGGCGCAGGTTCAAACGACGAAGGGCGCACCTCGGGGCGCGAAGCGCGAGATCGAGCAGAAAGCGGGCATCGGGGTGCGCGACCTCGTGACGGTGGCGGTGTTCTCGGTCATCTATTTCATCATCTTCTTCGCGTGCGGGTGCTTGGGGTTCGTGCCCGTCATGGCGTTTCTGTTCCCGCTGCCGCTCGCGCTGGTGTCGGGCATCCCGCAGATGCTGTTCTACACGAAGGTGCGTTCGTTCGGCATGGTCACCATCATGGGGGCGCTGCTGGGCCTGCTGGCGTTCCTGATGGGCTACGGGCCCATCGGGCTGGGCTTCGGCATCGTGTTCGGGCTGATCGCCGACTTGATCCTGCGCGCCGGGGCGTACAAGAGCACCCGGTGCGCCGTGGCCGCGCACGCTGCGTTCAGCCTGTGGGTGGTGGGCACCATGCTGCCCATGTGGATCTTGGGGCAGGCGTACTTCGAGCCGTTCCGCTCCTCGCAGGGCGACGCGTACGTGAACGAGATGCTGGGCCTGCTTTCGGGCGGCATGCTGGCTGTGGTGGTGATCGGCATCGTGGCCTGCGCCGTCGTGGGCGCGCTCGTCGGCCGCGCGGTGCTGAAGAAGCACTTCGAGCGCGCGGGGATCGCGTGATGAAGGCCGTCGCGCTCGTCGCTTCGGAGGGCTCTGCGCGCGCATCGGAGGCGCGCAGGGCCTTGCGGCTCGACCCGCGCACGAAGGTGCTCATGCTCGTGTGCGCGAACGTGACGCTCCTGTGTTCGGGGTTCGATGCGGCCGGCTTCGTGCTCAAGTTCCTCGTGGCGGGCATCGTGGTGGCCCTGCTGATCGCGGCGGGGCGTCGCGCGGCGGGTATCGGGTTCGCGGCGGTCTTCGCGGCTGCGGCCCTGCTGGAGCAGATGAACGAACGCGGCCTGCTGGACGCCCTCGGGTCCACGAGCGCCGCCGCCGTGACGCTGCGGTTCCTGTCGGCGCTCGTGCTGCAGCTCATGCCGGGCACCATGTTCGCCTACTACCTGTTCGCCACGACGAAGGTGAGCGAGTTCGTGGCGGCGATGGAACGGGTGCGCCTGCCGCAGCGCGTGATCATCCCGTTCGCGGTGGTGTTCCGGTTCTTTCCCACGGTGCTGGAGGAATACCGCTCCATTCGCGATGCCATGCGCCTGCGCGGCGTGGGTTGGAGGAGCGGGCCGGTGGCCCTCGTGGAGTATCGGCTCGTGCCGCTGGTGGCGGGCATGGTGAAGATAGGGGACGAGCTGTCGGCGGCCTCGGTCACGCGCGGCCTGGGAGGCGAGGCCGTGCGGACGAGCCGCTGCCGCATCGGGTTCGCGGCGGCGGATGCGGCGCTGGCGACCGTGTTCTTGGCGTGCGCGGCGGCGACGGCGGCGAAGGGGCTGATGGGATGGTAGCGAACGGATCGGCCGCGGCCGTTTCGGCGACGCACGTGTCGTTTCGGCACAAGGGTGCGTCTGCGGGTTATGCGCTCGACGACCTGGAGCTCGAGGTTCCGGCGGGCGAGGTGGTGGTGTTGTGCGGGCGCTCGGGCTGCGGCAAGACCACGGTCACGCGCCTGCTGAACGGGCTGATCCCGCAATTCTACGAGGGCGATCTGTGGGGGCGCGCGGACGTGCTGGGCGTCGATCCGTCCGTCGAGCCCATCACGCGCCTGGCAACCCTCGTGGGAAGCGTGTTCCAGAACCCGCGCAGCCAGTTCTTCAACGTGGACACCACGAGCGAGCTGGCCTTCGGGTGCGAGAACATGGGGTGGGCCCCGACGCTCATCGACGCGGCGATGGCCGGCGTCGTCGTGCGTTTCGGGCTGGAGGACCTGCTCGACCGCAACCTGTTCAAGCTCTCCGGGGGCGAGAAGCAGAAGATCGCCTGCGCGAGCGTGTCGGCCCACGACCCGCAGCTCCTCGTTCTGGACGAGCCGGCGTCGAACCTGGACGTGGCCTCCATCCGCATGCTGGCGTCCATCGTGGCGCAGTGGAAGGCCGAGGGGCGCACGGTGGTGGTGGCGGAGCATCGCCTGGGCTACCTGCTGGACGTGGCCGACCGGTTCGTGCTCGTGGAGGACGGACGTGTGGCCTGGGAGAAGACGGCGTCCGAGATGGCCGCGCTGTCCGAGGGCGAGCTGCATGCCGCCGGGCTGCGCTCGGTGCGGCCCGTGCGCTTCGAGCGCGCCCCCGCAGGATGCGGCGGGGCGTCGGCCGCGCACGACGAGCCGGCCGGGCTCGAGGTGCGTTCCCTGCGCTTCGGCTACGAGAAGGCGGGCGTGCCGGACGTGGACATGGAGGGGCTCTCGTTTCCGCGCGGGTCCATCGTGGGCGTGCTGGGCGACAACGGCGCGGGCAAGTCGACGTTCGCGCGGTGCCTGTGCGGTCTGGAGAAGCGCGCTCGCGGCGAGGTGTCCGTGAACGGGCACGCGTGCTCGAACGCGCAACGCCGAAGGTTGTGCTACCTGGTCATGCAGGATGTGAACCACCAGCTGTTCACCGAGAGCGTGCGCGAGGAGGTGGCGCTGTCGCTGCGCAACCGGGCGGAGGGCCCGCTGCGCGGCGAGGCGGCCGAATCCGAGATCGAGGCCGTTCTGGCCGGGCTCGGCTTGACGGATCTCGTCGACCGGCACCCGATGGCGCTGTCCGGCGGCCAGAAGCAGCGCGTGGCCATCGCCAGCGCCGTGGCCAGCGGCCGCGAGGTGTGCGTGTTCGACGAGCCCACGAGCGGCCTGGATTGGGCGCACATGCTGGATACGGCGAACAACCTGCACGGCCTCGCGGCGCGCGGCGTGACGAGCCTGGTGATCACGCACGATCCCGAGCTGGTGGCCGCGTGCTGCGACCACGTGCTGTTCGTGGAAGGGGGCCGCGCGTCCTGGTGGGGACGCCTCGACGACGCGCAGGTGGCGAAGCGCGTCGAGACGTTCTTCGGCTGAGCGCTAGGCCGCTTCCGCGTCCGGCTCGAGATCGCGCAGGGCGGTTGCCGCGCCGGGCGCCGATGCGGGCGATGCGTCGCCGCTCGCCTCGGAGCCGCCGCGGTGCTTCCACTTCAGCAGCAGCGCGGAATTCACGATGACGATGACGGAGCCGGCGTTGTGCACGAGCGCGCCCACGACGGGGTTCAGGATGCCGGTCATGGCCAGCGCGATGGCGACGAAGTTGAGCCCGAGCGAGAATCCCATGTTCAGCTTGATGGTGGTCATCATGCGCTGCGAGATGGCCAGCAGGTGGGGCAGTGCGGCGATGTCGTCGCGCACGAGCGCGATGTCGGCGGCATCGACGGCGATGTCGCTGCCCGCGCCGCCCATGGCGATGCCCACCGAGGCGCGTTTGAGGGCGGGCGCGTCGTTGATGCCGTCGCCCACCATGCACACGGGCGCGCCTTCGCGCTCGAGGCGCTCGACGGCGGCCAGCTTGTTCTGGGGGAGGCAGTCGGCCTCCACCTCGACGATGCCGGCCTGGGCGGCGATGTGGCGCGCGGCCTGGGCATGGTCGCCGGTGAGCAGCACCGGCTCGACGCCCAGCGTGCGGATGCCGCGCACGGCGGCTTCGGCCGTGGGGCGCACGGTGTCGGCCAGGGCGATGAATCCGGCGGCCTGGCCGTCGAGGGCGGCGAGCACCACCGTGCAGCCCTGCTCGGCGAACGGGAGGGCCGCCGCCTGCAGCGCGTCGGCTCCGTCGACGCCCAGCTCGGCCAGCATCTCGCGGTTGCCGGCGGCGACGTCGCGGCCGGCAACCGAGGCGCGCACGCCGCGGCCGGGAACCATGTCGAACGACGACGGGCGGGCGAGCGCGGGTGCGGCGGAGGCCGCGTCCGCGGCTGCGGAGGCCTCCGCGGTTGCGGCCTCGCCCGGCGCGGCGGCCGCGCGCTGCTCCCACCCGCGCACGACGGCTTTGCCGAGGGGGTGCTCGCTCATGCTTTCCGCGCTGGCCACCAGGGAATACAGCTGCTCTTCGTCCACCTTCGAGCCCTCGATCGTCCCGACGGCCACCACTTCGGGGCGGCCGTAGGTGAGCGTGCCGGTCTTGTCGAACGCCACCTTGCGCACCTTCGCCAGCCGCTCGAGCGCATCGCCTTCGCGCACGAGCACGCCGAGCTTCGTCACGTTGCCGATGGCCGCCATGATGGCCGTGGGCGTGGCCAGCACGAGCGCGCAGGGGCAGAACACCACGAGGATGGTGACGGCGCGGATGATCTCGCCGGTGACGAGTCACGTGCCGGCCGCCGCGGTCAGGGCGATGACGACGATCCAGGTGGCCCATCGGTCGGCGAGGCGCACGATCTTGGCCTTGCCGGCATCGGCCGACTGCACGAGCTCGATCATGCGGGCGAGCGAGCTGTCCTCGCCCACGCGCTGGGCGCGCATGTCGAACGCCCCGAACTGGTTCACCGTCCCGCTCTTCACCTCGTCGCCCGGCGCCTTGTCGACCGGCAGCGATTCGCCGGTCATCACCGACTCGTCGATGGAGGTGCGTCCTTCCAGGACGGTGCCGTCCACCGCCACGGTTTCGCCGGGCAGCACGCGCAGCACGTCTCCCACCTGCACGTCCTCGGCGGCGACGACGGTTTCCACACCGTCGCGCACGATGCGCGCCGTGCGGGGCGACAGATGCACGAGCCGCTCGATGCCGGCGCGGGCCTTCGCCACCGTCAGGTCCTCCAGCAGCGCGCCCAGCTGCATGATGAGCGCTACCTCGCCGGCGGCGAAGTCCTCGCCGATGGCCACCGCCGCGATGAGCGCGAGCGATACGAGCACGTCGGCCTTGATGTCGAACTCCGTCACCAGCCCGATGACGGCGCCCAGGATGATGGGCGCGCCGCACAGCACGATGGCGATCCAGGCCGGGTTGAAGGGCAGCGTCTCGGGCGCGAAGAAGCTGAATCCCAGCGCGACGGCCGACACGGCCAGCAGCGCGACGTCCTTTTTCGTGCCGCCTCGATCGAGCAGTTCTTCGAGTCGTTCCAGCAAGGGTGCGCGCATGGCCATCGTCTCCTTCATGAGTAGTTCTCCGGTGCATTTTGGTACCTATGGGGGTATAGGTATAATACTGCGCGAGCGAAGAATTATCCAGAGGTAACTTTTGAACATGGAGGAAGGGGCGGGGAGGGCGAATCGGCGTTGCGCTGCTTGCCGGGCGCCGGGGGGGGGCAGCGCTCGCCTGGAATGTTTCACGTGAAACATTTGTTCTGGTGGCTTGTTTAGCACATGGCCGCAGAATGGGATAGAGTTCCCGGTCATCCTGGGCGGAAGCGCCCGCAGGGCGCCGGTGCCGAAGGGTCCCGCGCGGTGCCAGCCGGAGCGGGGAGCTCCCTTCCATCCGGCGGTCATGCGCCCCGTTTCCGGTGCTCCCCGGGGAAGGGGCGGGCGCTCGGTCGCGCGGAAGATTAGCTCATGTTGGAGAAGCGCTCGACGGCTTTGGTGAAGCTTTCGATGGTCTTGTCGGCGTCGCCGTGCTCGATGCCGTCGCGCACGCAGTGCTGGATGTGGCCCTCGAGCACCACCTGGCCGCACTTGTGCAGCGCCGACTTCGCGGCGTTGATCTGCGCGAGCACGTCCTCGCAGGGCACGTCCTCGTCCACCATGCGGTCGATGGCCTGCACCTGCCCGACGATCTTCTTCAGCCTGCGGTGCAGGTTATCCGCGTCCATGCATTGCCTCATGGCGCTCCCTTCGCTTGCGACTCGTTGCGTTCGGGTTCTCATTCTAGGCGAAAAGCGGGCTGCGTGCACGACGGCGTTTCCGGGGCGTCGTGCACGTCGATGCCGTCCGGCGCGCCGGCTGCGCGGTAGCGGCGCTCGTAGCGGGCGGCGAACACCGCGAGCAGCGCGACGGCCGCAAGCGAGAAGGGCACGCCCGCCAGGCTCGGCGAGGCGTAGGACGCTCCGGCGTTGAGCACGGCCTGGCCGATGGTGGCGCCGAACGCGTTGCCCAGGTTGAACGCCACCTGCACGCACGCCGACCCGATCATCTCGCCGCCGCCGCGCCCCACCTTCACCATGAGCAGCTGCTGGGGGCTCGACACGAAGAACATGCCGAAGGCGCACAGGAACATGAGCCCGGCCGCCGTGGCGGGCGCGCCCGAGAACGCGAAGATGAGCGCGAGCGTGATGCAGCCGATGGCCTGGCCGGCCGCCGCCATCTTGCCGGGCGACGTGCGGTCGGTGAGCCGGCCGCCCACGAGCGAGCCGACCACCATGCCGAAGCCCGCCAGCGCGAGCAGCGCCGGCAGCGCGTCGGACGGGAAGCCGCCGATGTCCGTCAGCCACGGCGACACGTAGCTCCACCAGCAGAACACGCCGGTGTTGCCCAGCAGCACCGCGCCGATGACCAGCCAGGGGCCCGGCTTCTTGAGGAAGCGGAACTGGCCCGCCAAGCCCGCGTCGGGGATGGGGCGCACGGCGGGCACGAGGCGCGCGACGAGCGCAAACGAGCCGAGCGCCCACACGGCGACGAACACGAACGCCGCGCGCCACGACACGAGGCCGGCCAGCAGCGTGCCGCCAGGCACGCCCACCATGTTCGCCACCGTCTGTCCCAGCACCATGATGGACACGGCCTGACCCTCGCGGCCGGGTTCGGCTAGCTCGCGCGCCACGATGGTGGCGGTGCCGAAGAACGCGCCGTGTGGCAGGCCGGACACGAAGCGCGCCGCCACGAGCACCTCGGCGTTCGGTGCGAGGGCGGCCGCGGCGTTGCCGAGCGCCACGAGCGCCACGAACCCGAGCAGCAGCCGCTTGGGCGGCACGCGTCGGCCGAACACGAGGAACAGGGTGCCCACGCACACGCCGAGGGCGTATGCGGAGATGAAGGTGCCGGCCGCCGGCACGCTGACGTACAGGCCGGAGGCCGTGACGGGGAGGATGCCCATCATCACGAACTCGGCGAATCCGAGCGCGAACGATCCGGTGGCGAGGGCGAGCAGGCTTTTCTTCATGGGTCGGGCGGTTCCTTCGGGACGGGAGGGGCGGGACGCTGCGATGCGGCGTGCGCGGCGCAGCCGTGCGGGCTTCGCGCGGAGCTGGGACAGTATGCCATCGCCGCGCGCCGAGCGGTGGAAACTTGTCGGGAATATGACAAACCCTCCATCGGACGAACGCGAAACGCCGCGCCGCTTTTGGAGATTGTCCGGAGACGCTACAATACGATGGTTACGAGGTAGCATTTATGAGAAAGTTTGCTTTGGATAACAACTTGGCGAGGATAGACCGCAGATAGGAGCAGCAACCATGTCCATGATCAACAAGGAAATCGACGACTTCACCGTCCAGGCGTTCCACAACGACGACTTCGAAACGGTGACGAAGGACGACGTGCTGGGGAAGTGGGGCGTGTTCTTCTTCTACCCGGCCGACTTCACGTTCGTGTGCCCGACCGAGCTGGAAGACCTCGGCGCGCTGTACGACAAGTTCCAGGAAGCGAACTGCGAGATCTACGCGGTGTCGTGCGACACGCATTTCGCGCACAAGGCCTGGCACGACGCTTCCGAGAACATCAAAAACCTGCCGTATCCGATGCTGGCCGACCCCACGCACAAGCTGGCCGACATCTTCGACGTGTACATCGAGGAGGAGGGCGTGGCCGAGCGCGGCAGCTTCATCGTGAATCCCGAGGGCAAGATCGTGTGCTACGAGGTGAACGCCGGCAACATCGGCCGCAACGCCGCCGAGTTGCTGCGCCGCGTGCAGGCCAGCCAGTTCGTGGCCGAGCACGGCGACTCCGTGTGCCCCGCGCGCTGGGTGCCGGGCTCCGAGGTGCTCCATCCGGGCATCGACCTGGTGGGCAAGCTGTAAGCCTGCATCGGCCGCGCATCATTGCTCGAGCGGAACCGATCGGCGCCCGATCCCCTGCGGGGTCGGGCGTTTTCGCGCTAGCGTCCCTACGCCGAGAACAGCTTGCGGATTTCGGCTGTCAGCTGCTTGCGCGCGAATACCACCAGCCCTAGCAGGAACACGCTGGCGGTGAGCGCGCTCACGAGCGAAGGGACGTCCCACGTAGTGAGCCCCAGCGCCTGCAGCGCCAGCGGGATGAGGCCCAGCCCCACGTCGAACAGCAGGTACTTCGCGTAGCCCGAGACGAACGTGCCGCGGAACACCGCCAGCAGCACGCCGTCGAACACGAGCGCCACCAGGCAGATGCCGGGTATGACGAAGGTGGTGACCACCGGGTTGCGCGAAACGAGGAACCAGATGGCGGCGATGGCCAGCAGCACGAGGAAGTAGCGCGCCACGACGCGCAGGAAGTCGGGCGTGTGCGTGAGGATGTTGCGCACGAACAGGTAGTTCACCACGAGGCCGACGCAGACTGTGACCACGATGTCGCCCGGAAGCTGGAGCAGATGACCCAAGAACAGCATCACCAGCAAGCACGCCCCCGTGGCGAACGCCAGCACCGCCAGCGCGATGGCGCCCGACTTGCGCACCTCGTTGCGCGGGAACACCGCGGGCGACGCGTCGCCCGAAAGCTCGGCTTGGCACAACGGGCACCGGTCGAGGTCGCCCGAGAACTGCACGCCGCATTTCTCGCATCGTTTCATCGGCCGTCGTCCTCCCTCGCGTCCGTCTCGTTGTGCGCCGGCGCCTCGCTCTTCGCGCTCGCGCCTTCGCGTGCGGGGGTTTGCCCTCCCCAGCGCTTCACCGAGGCCTCGATCTTGGCTTCAAGACGGTCTTCCGCCACCTCTTCTTTTGTCTTGTTGATGTTGATGCGCCCCTCGATGCCTTGGCAGGAGAAGAACCTGCAGATGTTCTTGATGACGTCCGGGTTCGAGTACACCGTGGAGATGCCGATGCTCAGATCGTCGCCGAACGCGCACATCAGGAAGTTCAGGCTGGTGGTCGAGGTCAGGATGTTGACGTCGCGGATATAGGGGGCCAGGCGTTCGTCGATGCGGATGGGGCCGAGGTTCGACATGGTGGTGGTCACGTCGCGCGCGGCCAGGCGGTTCGCCAGCCCTAGGATGAAGTCCTTCGCGAACAGCGGCGCCAGGCGCAGAAGCGGGTTCTTCTCCAGCGCGATCATGCGGTTCATGCGGCTCTTGAGCTCTTCGGCCTGCGTGGCGGTTTTCAGCTGATCCTGCACGATGCGGGCGACCGTCTCCACCGGCTCGTCCTCGTCGCCGGGCACGTAGGATACGAACGCCAGCCCGAAGAAGTTCTTGACGGTGGTGGATTTGAAGAACTGGCGCAGGTCGACCGGCACGTCCATGCGGATGGCGCGGCTGCGGTCGCGGCGCGGCATCTCGGCACGGATGGCGCACATGATGACGGCGATCACGAGCGCGGTCACGCCTACGTCCCAGCTGCGCGCCAGGGCGAGCACGCGCTTCGCGGGGAGGTGGTACTCGAAGAACGTGGGATCGGCCTCGTCGCGCCAGCCTTTCAGCCGGTATACCTTCGGTGCCCGCGTTGCGGCGGCTTTGTCGCGTTCGAAGTATTTGTCGAAGCTGTTCTCGGACTTCTGGTGGTCTGAGCCGTCGTATTCTGCGGGCACGCCCTCCACGCCGTAGCGCTCCTCGATGTAGGCGTGCAGCAGCGCCTTGAAGAAGCTGAGCGAGCCCCGCCCGTCGGACACGATGTGCGACACCTCGAGGTTGATGCGCGCGGCGTGGTAGCTGACGCGGAACAGCACGCTTTTCGCGTGGACGTGCAGTCCGTAGCAGATGGGAAGGTTCTCCTGCTGCACGACGGGGACCTGGGCGGACTGTTCAAGGTAGTGCCAGAACATGCCGCTGCGCAGGCAGACGTTGAAGTTGGGGAAGACGCCTGCCGTCTTCTCGAGGGCATGCTGCAGCGCAGCGGGATCCACGTCGTCTTGCATGGTGGCTGCGTAGCGGAACACCGTCTGGGCCGAGCTGCCCGCCTGGGACGAGTAGAACTTGCCGACGTTGTCTAGTCGGTACCAAGTATCCCGAGCCATGCGGGTTCACCCTCCTGCGTGAGATCGTCGCCGTCCAAGAAATGCTTGATGATGCGGTACGTGTCCTTGACCAGGCTGAGCACCGACGGATACAGAAGGTAGCCGTGCACGGCGTCGAGCATGCGGTAGCACTGCACCTCCTGGTCGCCTTCCAGCTCCAACCGCGCCGCGTACGCTTCTCCCTCGTCGCGCAACGGGCAGTACTCGGCGCTGATGACCAGCGTGCGCGGTTGCCGCGACAGGTCGGGGTCGAGCAGCGGCGCGAAGTAGGGGTCGTCGAAATCGGCGGGCGCCGAGCGGTACAGGTCCATGTAGCCCTCGATGTCGCGCCAGGTGAGCAGGTAGTCCTCGCCGTTCTCGCGCACCGAGTCGAACCACGACGTGAACGGGTCGTGGTCGTTGTACGTGACGGGGTACAGCAGCATCTGCGTGCGCGGCTGGAAGTCGCCGCGGTCGCGCGCCATGAGCGACAGCACCGCCGCCAGGTTGCCGCCCGCGCTGTCGCCGAACAGCACCACGTTCTCGGGGTCGACATCCTCCAGCAGCGTGCCTGCGTACAGCTGGCGCGCCACCTCGTAGCAGTCCTCGGCCGCCTGAGGGAAGCGGTGTTCGGGTGCGCGCCGGTAGTCGACCGACACTACGCGTCGCTCCAGTTGGATGGCCATGGTGGTGCACGCGTCGATGTAGAAGTCAACCGTGCCGTTCACCCAGCCGCCGCCGTGGAAGAACAGGACGGTGCCGCGCGAGTCCTCGGATACCTTCAGCCCCTCGGCCAGCGAGAAGTCGAAGTCAAGCGGCGTGAACACGCGCAGCGGCACCTCGAAGCCGTCGGGCATCGTGGCGAAAGCCTCGTCGATGCGGCAGCGGGGGTTGGGCAGCACGAGCTTGGCGCTGACGTCCTCGGCGAGGCGCTGCGTTTTGTAGAACTCCCTGATGTCGGGCCGAAGCCGTGTTGCCGCCTTGAACGCGGCAAGAACCGCCTTGTTGATGGGCATGCATGCCGTCCTTTCTCTGAACCTCATCGTAGCATAAGCGAACCCTGCCGAGCAGGGCGTTACGCAAGGCTCATCCAGGTATCGGGCAGATGTTTTTATCTTGTCGAGAGGAGATTTACCCCAGGTCGATCACCGTGGTGACGCTGACGGGGGCTTCCGGGGATTCCGTCTCGGCGCTCCAGACGCTCACGGCGGGGGCCGGATCCTCGCCAGCGTCGACGGCCTTCATGACGGCTTTCCATTCCTCGCGGCTTTCGGGCACGAGCCATAGGCCGCCGGCTTCCTCCAGGAAATCGCCGTAGTAGGGGCCGGTGGTGCTGTGCACGGTGATCTCGTCGCCGCTTGCCAGCTCGTCCGCCCAGGCCAGCTGGTCGTCGAGCGGCACGTTCGTTTCCACGAAGCCCTGCAGAAGCGTCAGCAGGGCGCCGGTCTGCGCAGGGTCGTCGTACGCCAGCTCGATGAACCGCGTCATCATCTGGCGATCCACCACCTGTCGGATCATCTCCTGCTGGTAGCCGGTGTCGCTGTAGCCGGTGCGCGCACGTGACAGCGCCATGGCGCGCCACGGCGTGAGCGTCTGCGGCCCGGCTTCGTACACCTCGTCGGGATGGTCCTTCGTGTAGAAGTTGTACGTCAGCCCGTAGGGCAGGTCCACGTCGAGGCCGCCGAAATGCTCCACGATGCTCTGCAGTCCGTCGAAGCCGACCACCACGTACTGCGAGACGTCCACGCCGACGACGTCGGACACGGCTTGGCACTGCGCTTCGGGACCGGCGTTGGTCAGCATCTGGTTGAGCTTCGCGGTGTTGCCGTCAGGGAAAACGTAGGCGGTATCGCGAGGCACGCTGACGAGCGTGATCAGGTGCTTCTCGAAATCGAGGCGCATGAGCATCATGAGGTCGGCGTGGCCCGGCGTGTACTCTTCCCAGGAGTCGTCGCCGATGACGAGGATGTACTCGGGGTCGGGCACCGGGGGCGCCGGCGTGTCGTTCACGACGAGCGGCTCCGGCTGCGCTTGCTGCGCCTTGTCTTGCGCGGACGGAGCAGAGCAGGCGCCGAGGGCAGCTGCGAGCGCGATGGCGGCGAGGAGCGCGACCGTCCGGAGGGTCTTAGTCAACTTGACGTTGGAAGCGATGGGGGACATGTGGACCGCCTTCTTTCCGCGTGCGTTTCGTCTCGATCTCCTCCATGATACCGGATGGCCCGTTCGCCGAGCGCGCCGTTTCGTCGGACGACGCGAACCGCGTGCATCGTCCGGCTACGCGTCGAGCGGTTTGTCGGCGGGGAGGCCGGCCAGGGCGTCCGCAGCCAGCTGGAGCGCGTCGACGATGCAGCCGTCGCAGCTGCGCAGGGGCTGCTTGGTCTTGATCCCCTTGAGCTCGGGGCACAGGGTGGAGCCGTTTTGCTCGCGGAAATCGCTCACGAGCTTCCGCACGATGCGGTACGTCGCCTGTTTGCTGGTGCGGTCGTCTTGTCCGTTGCTGTTCGCCAGGCCGATGGCCATGGCGGCGCCCGATACGGCTCCGCAGGTTTCGGTGAGGCCGCCCATGCCGCCGCCCAGTCCCTCGGCAGCGCGGAAGCACAGCTCCTCGTCGGCGCCGATCAGCGGGGCGAGCGTGCAGGCGACCGCCTGGGCGCAGTTGTACTTCATGCCGTGCAGCTCCAGCGCGCGGCGACCGAGCGCTTCGCGGTCGAAGGGGCGTTGCGTGCAGGCGTTATCGGTGGTCATGAGTCGTTCCTTTCGTTCAGTCGCAGCTATGATAGCGCGTCGCGGGCTCTCCGTGGCCGTGCGGTTCCCTTTCGGGTATCCTGAAACGGTTACGGAAGGACGGCGCCGGAAGGGGCGAGGCTGTGGACGAGCGCACCATTCTCGTCGTAGAGGACGACGCGGATATCAACGCGCTGCTGGCGAAGATCGCGGCGCGCGAGGGATTCGGCTGTGTGCAGGCGTATTCGGGCACCGAAGCGCTGCTGCAGATGGAACGCGCGGCGTTCGATCTGGTTCTGCTCGACATGATGCTGCCGGGCATGGATGGGCCGACGTTGATGGCGTGCATGCGCGACGAGCTGGCCTCGCGCGTGCCGGTGATCGTGGTGTCGGCGAAGGCGGGCTCGGCCGACAAGGTGGGCATGCTCGCGGCCGGCGCGGACGACTACGTGACGAAGCCCTTCGACCCCGACGAGGTGGCCGCGCGCATTCATGCGGTGCTGCGCCGCGCTGCGGGAGCGAGCGCGGCTGCGGGCGCGGGCGGCGTCTGCCCCGACGACGAGGCGCTTGTCCATCGCGACCTGCGGCTGGACGTCGCGCGCCGCCGCGTGACGCTCGGGGATGCCGAGGTGGCGCTGACCGCGCACGAGTTCGACATCCTGCACGTGCTCATGCGTTCGCCCGACAAGGTGTTCTCGCGCGAGCTGCTGTACGAGCTGGTGTGGAAAAACGGCTATTACGGCGAGCAGAACGCCGTCAACGTGCATGTCAGCAACATCCGCAAGAAGCTGGCGGCGGCCGGAGGGGCGGGCGACTACATCAAAACCGTGTGGGGCATCGGCTTCAAGCTGGCATGATGCGGGCCTTTACGCTTTCCTTAACCTTTCTTGAGGACTTATTTCCAGGCTGCATCGTATCGTTTCCCCAAAACGACAAGGCAAGCGGAAGAAAGGGAGAAACGATTCCATGGACACGGTGATCGAGACGAGGGGGCTGACGAAACGCTACGGCGGGGACGTCTGCGCGCTGTACGACGCGGACGTGAGCGTCCGCCGCGGCGACATATTCGGCGTGGTGGGCGACAACGGCGCGGGCAAGACGACGCTGTTCAAGCTGCTGTGCGGGCTGGCGTTTCCCACGGAGGGCGAGGTGCGCCTGTTCGGCGCGCACGAGCCGCGCGAGTTGGAGCGCCAGCGCACGCGCATCGGCTCCATCATCGAGAGCCCCGGCTTCTATCCGGGTTTGAGCGTGGAGAAGAACCTGGAATGCTGCCGCATACGCAAGGGCGTGCCGGGCAAGGACGCGGTGGCGCGCGTGCTGGACACCGTGGGGCTGGCGTATGCGAAGGATCGGCGCTGCCGCACGCTGTCCCTGGGCATGAAGCAGCGTCTTGGTTTGGCGATGGCTCTTTTGGGCGAGCCGGAGGTGCTGATCCTCGACGAGCCCACGAACGGCCTCGACCCCAGCGGCATCGTGGAGATGCGCGCGTTCCTCCAAGGGCTCAACCGCGACAAGGGCATTACCATCGTGATATCGAGCCACCACTTGGCGGAGCTCGAGCAGATGGCCACGACCTACGCGTTCCTGAAACGGGGTTGCGTGGTGGAGCAGGTGAGCGCGCGCACGCTGCAAGAGCGGTGCGCCGACTACGTGGACATCGCCGTGTCGGATGCCGCGCGCTTCACCGCGCTGCTGGAGAAGGAGCTGCGTCATGAGCGCTACCTGGTGCTGCTGGACGGCACCGTGCGCATCTTCGACCCGGCGGCGGGCATCGAGGCGTACAGCGGCCTGGCCGCCCGAGCGGGCATGGACGTGTCCAAGCTGGAGCGCAGGAAGATGTCGCTCGAGCAGTACTATCTCGAGCTGAAGGAGAAGGGGGTCGCATGATGCTGAACTACATGAAGAGCGAACTCTACCGCATCGTGCACGGCCGGGAGCTGTACCTGTTCACCGGCGTGTTGTGCGCCATCGTGCTGGCATCGAGCGTATTGCTGTGGGCGATGGCGAGCACGCCCGACTTCCCCTACGCCACCGTGCGGTTCTCGCTCAGCAATCTGATCTCGATGCTGCCCTCGCTGTTTCTGCTGGCGGGGCTGCTCGTCTGGGTGCTGTTCGCCGACGATAGGAAGGACGGCACGTTCAAGAACGCCGTCGCGGACGGCTGCTCGCGACGCGATCTGTTCGTGGGCAAGTGCCTTGTGTCCACGGGGCTGGGGCTGGCCAGCATGACGGTGATCCTGGCGGTGTACGTGGGCAGCGCCGTGCTGCTGCTGGAGGGGCCCGCGGACGCGGTGTCCATCCTGCTCAAGGGCGTGGCGGCGGCGCTGCCGTTCACCGTCGCCTGCGTTGTGCTGGGCGTTGCGGTGTGCTCCGTGCTGCCGAAGACGAGCGCTGCGTTTCTGGTGTGGTTGGCCATCGTGGCCATCGTGCCTTCGGCGCTGCACGCGGTGGGAATGGTCGTGGAGCCGGTTGGCGCGCTGGCCAGCTGGTTGCCGTACAACTTCTTCTCCAACGAGGTGGCCATCAACCAGAGCGGCCTGGCCGAGTTTCTGTGGGACACGCCGGCGGGTTTGGCGAAGTGCCTGATCGCGGGGTTCGCAGGCGTAGCGGTGTTCGGCATCGCGGGTCTGTGGCGCGCAAGCAAGACGGAGCTGTAGGGGCGCGACGGGAAAGGATGCGGCAATGACGGCAGTCCTCGGGGCGGTGGCGGTTCTGGCGCTGGGATCGGCGGTGTTCTTCGCTGTGCGCTGTGCGCTGCTCAAGCGCTCGCTTTGGCGGGCGAACGGCGAGCTGGCCGAAATCGTGCGCGGCCTCGAGGACAACCGCATCGTGAAGCTGCCGCAGCCCGACAAAGACTTGGAGGCGCTGCTGGGCACCGTGAACCAGGCGCTTGCGGCCGTGCGCGAGCAGGGGGTTGCGTACGCGCGCCACGAGGCCGAGCTGAAGGCCCAGGTGGAATCCATCAGCCACGACCTCCGCACGCCGCTGACGGCTATCGTGGGGTACTTGGCGCTTCTGGATGAAGAGGGCATGGACGCCGATACGCGCGCGTCGCTTGCCACGGTGCGCCGCAAAGCCGACGCGCTGCAGCGGCTGATCGCGCAGTTCTACGAGCTGTCACAGGCACGCAACGAGGATGCGCCGCTGGCGTGCGAGCCGGTGGAGGCGGGCCGTTTGGTGCGCGAGTCGGTGGCGGGGCGCTACCGGCTGTTCGGGGAGCGCGGTTTGGAAGTGCGCCTGCGCGTGCCCGACCGGCCGGTTCGCGTGCGGGGCGACGAGGGCGCGCTGGAGCGGGTGGTGGAGAACCTCGTGCACAACGCCGGCAAGTACGCGCGCTCGACCTTCGACGTGGAGGTGGGGGAGGCCCTCGGCGGTCGCGTGACGGTGACGTTCGCGAACGATGTCGACGCGGCGTTCTCCTGCGAGGTCGATCGGCTGTTCGAGCCCTTCTACACCGCCGACGCGGCGCGCTCGGGCGAGCGGTCGGGCCTGGGGCTGGCCATCGCGCGCTCGCTGGTCGGGCAGATGGGCGGTACGCTGGACGCGTGCCTGGAACAGCGCGGAGGCGAGCGCTGGCTGTGCTTGCGGCTGGAGCTGGCGGCGATCGGCTGACAAGAGCCTCCGGTATCGGCGGGAACCCTGTGGGTCGCGAAACGACCGCGGCCGCCCCGGAGGACGGCCGCATCGAGAAGAAGGCGGAAGAGGGAGGGGTCCCGCCTTCGTGGGTCGGTCGCTCGCGCTTAGGCGAAGTCGAGCTCGCCGATGGTCGTGTCCTTGGCGCACGCTTCGCCGACCAGCTGGCCGAACGTCACGCAGCGGCCGTGGCTGACGCCGGGGCAGTGCACCGGGTAGTCCTTGCCGAAGAAGTCGCCCTGCACGTTGCCGATGGCGAACAGGCCGGGAATCGGCTCGTCCTCGGCGGTGAGCACCTGGGAGTCGGCGTTCACGTGGAGGCCGAAGGGGATGGTCAGCGTGGAGCGCACGTTCTTCGTGGCGTAGAACGGCGCGGTCTTCACGGGCGCGAGCCACTGCGCGGGCACGTCGAAGTCGACGTCCTCGCCGGCCTCGGCCATGCTGTTGTAGCGCTCGACGGTGGCCTTGAACGTGTCGGCCGGGATGTCCAGCTGCTTGGCCAGGTCATCCAGCGTGTCGGCCTTGATCAGCTTGCCGTTGCCCAGCCACTTCTCCATGACGGCGTCCAGCCCGTCGGTGAAGCGATCGTAGCGCTCGGGCTGCTGCTGCATGATGTAGGTCTCGTAGTCCGAGTCGAAGATGGACCAGGCCACGTTGCCCGGGGTGTTCATGCGGGCGTTCGTCAGCATGGGCTCGAAGGGCATCTCGGCGCCGTAGCGCTCGCCGTTGGCGTTCACGGCAAGCCAGCTCATGATGAACGAGGTCAGGTTGAACTCGAGCGTGTCCAGCGTGAACTGGTGGATCATCGGGGCGGCTTCGCTCTTCGACATGGCCGCGCCGGCCCACATGCCCATGAGCAGGCCGTCGCCGTTGTTGAACCCGGCCGGCGCGTAGCAGTTGGAGTCCGAGCGGTTCGAGATGGGACAGAACGCGTCGACCATCTCCTGGTTGCCGCCGATGTCGCCCGTGGCCAGGATCACGCCCTTCTTGGCGTTGTACTGCACGTGCTTGCCGTCCTTCGTGGTGGCGACGACGCCGGTGATGCCGCTTGCCGCGTCGCCCACCAGCTGCTCGGCGCGCGCCTCGAACACGAACTCGGCGCCGTTGTCCACGGCGGAGTTGTACACGAGCTCGCCCAGCGTCACGTTGACCGGCTGGCCGTCATCGCGCATGTCGTACGTCTCGCCGCCGCGCACGAAGGAGACGGCATCGGGATAGACGCGCCAACGGTCGGACAACGTGGACCAGTTGCCGTACTTCGCGGTGCCGGACAGCGCGGGCACCATGCTCACGCCGTTCTTGGATCCCAGATCCTCGATGTAGTCGAACACCTCGCCGGAGCGCGACGCCCACACGTAGATGAGGTCGTAGTTCGTGGTCTGGTGCGACGCCTGGTGCAGGAATCGCGCAGCCACGCGCGGGTCGAGGTCGAAACCGTTCGATTTGTGGTACTTGCTGCCGATGTGCCCCACGTCCACGCCGCGCACGGAGAACGTGGTGTTGCGCTCGATGACCACCGTCTTCGCGCCGTTGCGGGCGGCGGCTTCGGCGGCGTTGATGCCCGCCAGACCCGCGCCTACGACCACCACGTCGAAGTCCTGCGTCTCGGCGATGTCGGCGATGGGCTCGGGCGCGACTTCCCACGTGTGCTTCGCGCCGGTCGTCTCGCCGCCCTTCGACGAGCTCTTGGCGTCGGATGCGTCGGACGGCGCAGCCGGGCTGCATGCCGGAAGCGCGACGGCGGCGGCTGCGGCGGCGCCGGTGACGAGCGCGCCCTTCAAGAAATTCCTGCGGTTGATATCCATCCAGATACCCCTTCCCTCGGGACCCTTCGCGGGCCCTCTCCCTTTGCGCCCGCGGGGCGGGCTGCGCAACGGTGCGTTGCGCTGAAAGCAGGGTGCGGGAAGACGCGCGGCCGCACAACGCGCAAATGACCTTATTTGCGAATATCAGGCAGGTCCCGTGATCTAGCGGGCTTGATCACGTGGTTCGGGTGATGCCGTCTGATCAGGTGAAAGAACCGAATCTATGAATTGCTGGCGATCGTGCACGTCCGCCTTCTGGTAGATGTGGCGCACGTGGGTGCCCACAGTGTTCTCCGATATGCTGAGACGCTCGGCGATCCAGGGCTGCGTGCGGCCGTACGCCAGCAGCAGGCCGATCTCGCGCTCGCGCGCAGTGAGGCCGATGCTGTCGAACCAGGCGTCGATGCGCTCTTCCTGGGTGGCGCGGTCGTCGCCGGAAAGGCTCGGCTGCTGGCGCCCCGTCAGCATCCACATGTCCTCGCTGCTGAGCAGCAGCACGGTGGCGATGACCACGAGGTAGCCAACCACGGTGGTCTCGGCCGCCACGTTGCCGTGCATCGTCTCGCCGTTGCCTACCAGCATGATGCCCGCGACGGCGCCCACCGGGTAGCACAGCACGGCCAGCAGCCGCATGAGCGCGATGGTTTTCAGCGGGTCGCGCGACTGCGCGTAGGCGATTTGCGAGAAGGCGACCCAGATGAGCAGGTCGAGGATCGTGTAGCCGCTGATGATGATGGCGCCCGACACCCAGAACAGGTTCGTGCCGAACAGAAACGCCATCAGCATGAAGCCGGCGATCATGGCCAGGAGCCCCACGCGGTACACCGCGCTTGCCCGGCGCCGTCCCAGCACGACGATGGCGAACACGAGCACCGCCGTGACGCCGCGCGCGACTTGCACGAGGATGCCGTTGGGATAGCCGTCGCTGGCGATAGGCGAGAACGAAACGAGGTGCTGCAGGTAGCCGAACCCGGTCATGACGAGGGCCACGGCGCACAACAGCATCATCGAGGTTCCGAGGTGCGCTTTCAGGCGCGAGCGGACGCTCCGCTTCGGCAGCGGGTCGACGGGGGCGGTGCGGCGGTACGTGCGCAACTGGGGGTCGATGCTCGCGAACAACGCGCCCGAGACGAGGGGCAGCAGCGCCGAGAACACGGCGGCGGCCTCGGGTATCATGAACAGAAGCGGCGCGTCGACGACGATGGCGCAGGCGAAGCCGCCGGCCACGTAGGGCGTCGCGCTCCGCTCGCCGTCGTGGCAGTACGCAGCGCCCCATGCCAGCTGGTAGGCTGCCATGAACGCGCCGGCGCAGGTTCCGCCGGCGACGAGCGCGATCCAGTTGAGGTTGATGCCGGCAAGCAGGAGCAGCAGCGAGCCCGCCGTGCCCAGCGCGGCGAACGCGAGCGGCACGCGCTTCTTCGCCAGCAGGCCGTTGCATGCGGCCGGCTTGGCCAGCGACAGCGCGAGCCACGGCAGGCTCAGACCGAACACGGCTATAGTGGCCATCTCGGCCATGAAGCCCTCGGCCTCCGGCCGGACGAAAAACATGCTCATGAACAACGCGTCGAGCCAAGCCCAGAAAAAAGCCGAGCCGATGATGATTTTGATGCCGGTCGTCCCGTGCACCCGTTCCAGCGATTTCATGCATCCCCTTCCCACGTATGCAGGATTATACCCCAGCAGCCGAACCGCACCTTCGCGCTTGGCAAGGCGTGCACTGCTCGTGACGGTTCTCGGAGCGAGGAGGCAATCGCCCGCAGGCGCAGGAGGTGGCCGACGAGTTGGGCATCGAAACCGTCGAGCCCCTCGTGGAGGGGATGTCGTGGGGGACGGGAGCTCCGTGGAAGTGGTCGTCGGCGCCGACTAGTACGATCGCGCGAAGAAGTAGGCGACCGCCCTGCTCGGTCGGGTTGGTTTCGCGACGGGTGCGACGGTTCCGCTCGCTTGATGTGCGGCGAAATCGGGTTTTTGGCAGTCATCGGGTTTTTGTCCGGAATGCCGCGAGGAAAAACCCCAGGTCGCGTTTTCCTGCGGTTTCGAAACGGCGAAAGAAACCGGGCTCAGACTGCCAAAAGCTCGATTTCGCCGCACATCGATCCTCCGGCTCGTCGCCCGGGGTCGCGTTCCCGTCGGCTGCGCGCTGCTTTCGGCCGTGAAGCTGCAGGTTGGCGGGCGACCGTTCTGCGTCGCCTGCCGTTTTTTGCGCGCTCGGCGGGTCAGTTGCCTTCGTCGATGTGGTGGGCGTTGCCTATCCGTTCCCCAATATGTTGCGATTTTTGTAACATGTTGTGATACGATGGTCGCTCTCAAAACGCACCGCAATCGGAGAACGAAGGGCGAGACGACATCATGCAGATTTCCAAGCGCAACGGCACCGTGGAAGCCTACGAGGCTGGCAAGATCAAGCGCGCCATGGGCGCGGCCTTCGCCAGCGTGGGCACGGTGCTAGATGATGACGAGGCCGACCGCCTCATCGCGCGCATCGAGCGCGCGATGGCGAGCGCGGAGCAGGGCGAAGGCGGCTCCGTCTCGGTGGAGGACGTGCAGGATCTCGTGGAGCGCGCCCTCATGGAAGCGAACCATTACGAGGAGCTGAAAAGCTACATCCTGTACCGCGAGGACCGCGCCCGCAAGCGCGCCGCGCGCGAGCGTTTGTGCGCCCAGCTGCCGAGCGTGCCCGCGCTGCCGGGCGTGCTGGCGTCGGTGCAGAAGGAGTTCCCCGGCGAGGAGTACGAGCTTGCCCACCTCAGCGCCAAGTTCCAGTCGTTCGCCAAGCCCGACGCTGCCGACGGCCAGTTGCTGGCCATGCTGGTGAAGGCGGCGGTGGAGCTGACCACGCAGGAGGCGCCGCGCTGGGAGATCATCGCCGCGCGCCTGCTGATGGTGCAGTTCGATCGCGCGTTGGCCGAGCGCCTGGCCGCCCGGCACATCGAGACGTTCGCGCAGAAGGTGGCCTTCCTTACCGAGGAGGGCCTGTACGGCGACTACATCCTGCAGCATTACACGCCCGCCGAGCTGGACGAGGCGGCCGGCTTCATCGATCTTAGCCGCAACGACCTGTTCACCTACGCCGGCCTGCAGCTTTTGCTCGACCGCTACGTCATCCGCACGCATCAGGGCGCGCCGCTGGAGTCGCCGCAGGAGATGTTCCTCGGCATCGCGCTGCACCTTGCCATGGAGGAGCGCCCCGACGAGCGCATGGGGTGGGTGCGCCGCTTTTACGACATGCTGTCCACGCTGAAAGTGACCATGGCCACGCCCACGCTGTCGAACGCGCGCAAGCCGTTCCATCAGCTGTCGTCGTGCTTCATCGACACGGTGCCCGACAGCCTGGACGGCATCTACCGCAGCATCGACAACTTCGCGAAGGTGAGCAAGTACGGCGGCGGCATGGGCCTGTACTTCGGCAAGGTGCGCGCCAGCGGCAGCGCCATCCGCGGCTTCGACGGGGCGGCCGGCGGCGTCATCCGGTGGATCCGCCTGGCCAACGACACGGCCGTGGCGGTGGACCAGCTGGGCATGCGCCAGGGCGCCGTGGCGGTGTACCTCGACGCGTGGCACCGCGACCTGCCCGAGTTCCTGGCTCTGCGCACGAACAACGGCGACGACCGCATGAAGGCGCACGACGTGTTCCCGGCCGTGTGCTATCCGGACTACTTCTGGCAGCAGGCGCGCGACAACATCGAGGGCGACTGGTACCTCATGTGCCCGCACGAGATCCTCACGGTGAAAGGCTACGCGCTGGAGGACTGCTACGGCGAGGAATGGACGCGCAAGTACCTGGAGTGCGTGGCCGACGCGCGCATCAAGAAGCGCGCGATCCCCATCAAGGACGTCATCCGCCTCATCATCAAGAGCGCCGTGGAAACGGGCACGCCGTTCACCTTCAACCGCGACGCGGTGAACCGGGCGAACCCGAACAAGCACCGAGGCATGATCTACTGCAGCAACCTGTGTACCGAGATCGCGCAGAACATGGGCGCCATCGAGCAGCTCGAGCAGCGCATCGAGGACGTGGACGGCGAGCAGGTGGTGGTCACCGTGACGAAGCCGGGCGCGTTCGTGGTGTGCAACCTGGCCAGCCTGTCGCTGGGTCATATCGACATGGGCGATCCGCACGAGCTTGCGCACGTCACCGAAAGCGCGGTACGCGCGCTGGACAACGTCATCGACCTCAACTTCTTCCCGGTGCCCTACGCCCAGATCAACAATCGGCAGTACCGTCCCATTGGCCTGGGCGTGAGCGGCTACCACCATCTGCTGGCGAAAAGCGGCATCCGGTGGGAGAGCGAAGAGCATCTGGCCTTCGCCGAGCGCGTGTTCGGCGACGTGCATTACGCGGCGGTGCGCGCCAGCTGCGCCATCGCGCGGGAGAAGGGCGCGTACGGCTTTTTCGAGGGAAGCGGCTGGCAGACGGGCGAGTACTTCCGCGACCGCGGCCTTACGGACGGGCGCTGGGCCGAGCTCGCGCGCGACGTGGCCGAGCACGGCCTGCGCAACGGCTACCTGCTGGCCGTGGCGCCCACCAGCTCCACCAGCATCATCGCCGGCACCACTGCGGGGCTCGACCCGGTGATGAACCGCTACTTTTTGGAGGAGAAGAAGAACGGCCTCATGCCGCGTGTGGCGCCCGAGCTGTCGATGGACACGTTCTGGTACTACAAGAATGCCCACCTCATCGACCAGGCGTGGTCGGTGCGCGCCTGCGGCGTGCGCCAGCGGCACATCGATCAGGCGCAGAGCATGAACCTGTACATCACGAACGAGTACACGTTCAGGCGGGTGCTGGATCTGTACCTGCTGGCCTGGGAGGAAGGCATGAAAACCATCTATTACGTGCGGTCGAAGAGCCTGGAAGTGGAAGAATGCGAAGTGTGTTCGTCGTAGGTTGAACCTGGGGGACGGGAGGGGGTCCGGCATGTTCAGTCGCTGAGCTCCACCTGCGCGACGGCAGCCGGGGTGCGGTGCCCAGTCGCCGGGTTCCACCTGTGAGATGGGGCTGGGGGCAATGCCCAGTCGCTCAGACAGTCCTCGCTTCGCTGCGGAACTCGCTTGGTGGGCACCGCCCCCAGCCCCGACGTGATGGAACTCGCTTGGTGGGCACCGCGCCCCGGCTGCCTGCAAGCAGGTCGCTTGGTGAACGCGCCGAACCCCCTCCCTGATCGTGGTTCAACCTGACGGGCGTCGCTTCGCTCGCCCTTTGCGCCATTGTTCGTCCGTAGCTGATTTTCTGGAAGGAAGAGTTTTATGAGCCAGTTGAAGAAGAAGCCGTTGTTCAACCCCCTTGGCGACACCGATGTGCTGGATCGGCGGATGATCGGGGGGAATACGACGAACCTGAACGACTTCAACAATATGAAGTACGAGTGGGTGAGCGACTGGTATCGCCAGGCTATGAACAACTTCTGGATACCCGAGGAGATCAACCTCGGGGTGGACATAAAGGACTACCGCAAGCTGCCCGCGTCTGAGCGGCGCGCCTACGACAAGATCCTGTCGTTCCTCATCTTTCTTGACAGCCTGCAATCGGCGAACCTGCCTGCCGTGGGCGAGTACATCACGGCCAACGAGGTGAACCTGTGCCTGGCCATCCAGACCTTCCAGGAGACGGTGCACAGCCAGAGCTACAGCTACATGCTGGACACCATCTGCGAACCGCAGGAGCGCAACGACGTGCTGTACCAGTGGAAGGAGGACGAGCATCTGCTGGCGCGCAACGAGTTCATCGGCAACCTGTACAACCAGTTTCAGGACGACAAGAGCCCTGAGGCGCTCGCGCGCGTGCTGGTGGCGAACTACATCCTGGAGGGCGTGTACTTCTACAGCGGCTTCATGTTCTTCTACAACCTGGGGCGCAACAACCTCATGCCGGGGTCGGTGCAGGAGATCCGCTACATCAACCGCGACGAGAACACGCACCTGTGGCTGTTCCGCAACATCCTGTTGGAACTGAAAGAGGAAGAGCCGGAGCTGTTCACGCCCGAGCTGGTGGAGGAGTACCGCGCCATGATCAAGGAGGGTTGCGAGCAAGAGATACGCTGGGGCCACTACGCCATCGGCGACGAGGTGGCCGGCCTCAACAAGCAGATGGTGACCGACTACATCCAGTACCTGGGCAACCTGCGCTGCACGCAGCTGGGCTTCGAGCCTTTGTACGAGGGCCACGAGCGCGAGCCGGAGAGCATGTCGTGGGTGAGCCAGTTCTCGAACGCGAACATGATCAAGACCGACTTCTTCGAAGCCCGCAGCACCGCCTACGCCAAGTCGAGCGCCCTGGTGGACGACTTGTAGGGTGCGAGCCGCTCCCGCTTGCGCGCCCTCGTTGGCGGGAGTTTGGGCTTGCTCTCGGGTTGCCCGTCTCGGTCTGCCGTGCACGAAAAACGCTGCGCGCTGCACAAAAAACGCCGACGTATGGCTTTGGAAGGTCTTCGCGTCTATCTCCCGCATTGCGGCTGCGAGGGCCTGCGATCCTGATCGGGCATTTTGGGGACGCGCTGTCGACGGCTCTCAGCGTTCGGCCCCTACGATATCAAACGTCGCGGGTTTTTGTGCAGAAACGCCCGGGTTTCTTGCAGCGGTCCCGTCTGCGTCTGGCGCTACCCGCTCATCGCTTTGGGTGATGCGGTGAGGATGGTGGCGGGGGAGCGGTGCGCGTGCTTCGTCGGGCTATACTGTCACCCTATGGAAACCGACGAATCGAAACGGGGCATACGGAAGTTCTTGCTCAAGAGGATGCTGTTCGTACCGCTCGGCATCGTCGCGCTTGCGGCGACCTCGTACGCGCGGCAGCATCCCGATTGGGCGGAGCACGTGTACGCCCAGGGCGTGTACCCGGCGCTGTCCAGCGTCGTGGGATTTCTGCCGTCGCTTGTGAGCTTCTCGGTGGCCGAGTGGGTTGCGGCGCTGTTCCTGCTGTTCTGCGTGGGATACGTCGTGTACTGCGTCCGCAAGCTCGTCGTGAGCAAGGGCGAGCGCGGTACGGTCGCCTACCGTGCCGTCATGGGGGCTGTGTCCATCTGCTGCGTGGTGTATTTTCTGTTCACCGCTTTGTGCGGGCTGAACTACTACCGCTACACCTTCACCCAGCACACCGGCTACGATGTGGAAGAAGCCGACGCCGACGCGGCGCAGCGCCAGGAGGAGCTCGTGCGGCTCGCGTCCTCCCTGGCCGACGACCTGGGCCAGACGCGAGCGCAGCTGGGCGACGACGCGGACCTGTTCGACGCCGAGCCCGGCCAGTTCGAGCAGTACGCGCAGGAGTCGGTGGAGGCCATGCGGAAGCTGGCCGAGCAGTACCCGGTGCTGGATCGGCCGCTGTACTCGCCGCCGAAGCCGGTGCTCGCCTCCGAGCTGATGTCGTACGCGAACATCGGCGGCATGTTCTTCCCCTTCACGATGGAGTCGAACATCAACGTGGACAACCCGTTCTTCGTCGTTCCGTGGACCATGACCCACGAGCTGGCGCATCAGTGCGGCTTCATGCGCGAGGACGAGGCGAACTTCATCGCGTATTTGGCCTGCAAGCAGTCGGACGACGCGCTGATGCGTTACAGCGGCTACTTGCTGGCGTACGACAACGCCGTATCGGCGCTGAGGAAGGTGGATCCGGAGGCGGCGAAGGCGATCGGCTCGGGGCTGTCGGCGGCGGTGCGGCGCGATCTCGCCCAGCGCGCGGAGCACTGGGCGCAGTACGAGGGCCCGATCCAAGACGTCTCCAACGCCGCCAACGACACCTACCTCAAGGCGAACGACCAGGCCGACGGCATGCGCAGCTACGGCCGCATGGTGGACCTGCTGCTGGCCGAGCAGCGAGCCGAAGGGGAGGGCGCCTAGCCCCAGAACCCCGCTGCCTCCGCTTCTTGCAGGATGACCTCGGAGGCCAGCAGCGTGGCGTCGGCATCTCCTTCATCCGGGAAGCTCGTTCTGCGCTCTCGCGTTGCGAGGGCTCGATCTCCTGTTCTTCCCGATGGGCTCCATCGAATGGAAGAGCTATAATGACCGCGGATCGGTGGAAAAGCCTCGGTTGGATGCGGAAGGCTTCGAGATCGATGCCGTCGACAGCTGCTTGACTAATACATAGTGATACAGTAGGATTTAGTGCGACACATAGGGAACCCGCCGCGCGCGGGCATCGGTCGGCGCCCGCGCGGCGCGCGATCGGAAGACGGGAAAGCAGGCACATCATGACCGTGTACAAAAGCGTATCGGAGCTGATCGGCGGCACGCCTCTGGTGGAGCTGACGAACTACGAGAAGAACAACGACCTGGACGCTATCATCGTGGGGAAGGTGGAGTCGTTCAATCCGGCCGGCTCCGTCAAGGACCGCGTCGCTAAGGCGATGATCGACGACGCGCTGGCGTCCGGCAAGATAGACGCCGACACCGTGCTCATCGAGCCTACGTCGGGCAACACCGGCATCGGCTTGGCCGCCATCGCCGCCGCGCGCGGCATGCGCCTGATCATAGCCATGCCCGAGACGATGTCCGTCGAGCGTCGCAACCTCATGAAGGCCTACGGCGCCGAGCTGGTGCTGACCGACGGCGCGCTGGGCATGAAAGGCGCCATCGCACGCGCCGAGGAGCTGGCGGCCGAGATCCCCAACTCGTTCATCGTTGGACAGTTCACGAACCCGGCGAACCCGGCCGTCCACGAGGCTACCACGGGCCCTGAGATCTGGGAGGCCACGGGCGGCGACGTGGATATCTTCGTGGCGGGCGTGGGCACGGGCGGCACGGTGAGCGGCGCCGGCGCGTACCTCAAGCGCATGAACCCCGACGTGCAGGTGGTGGCTGTGGAGCCGGCCGCGTCGCCGGTGCTGTCCGAGGGGCGCGCGGGCGCGCACAAGATCCAGGGCATCGGCGCGGGCTTCGTGCCCGACACGCTGGACACCGCGGTGTACGACGAGGTGATCACCGTCGCCGACGAGGACGCGTTCGCGGTGGGTCGCGAGCTGGCGGCGAAGGAGGGCCTGCTCGTGGGCATCTCGTCGGGCGCGGCCGTGGCCGCCGCCACCCAGCTGGCGCGCCGTCCCGAGAACAAGGGCAAGACCATCGTCGTCATCCTCCCCGACACAGGCGAGCGCTACCTGACGACGGCCATGTTCGGCTTCTAGGCGTTAAACGAAGTCGAACGGGAAGGGGGTCTGCCGCGCGGCAGACCCCCTTCGTCATGGGATCCCGTTGTCGCCCGAAAGCCGCGTTTCTTCGTCCGAAAACGAGGCTTTCGGGCGACAACGACGTTCTATTGGGTCGTGTGACGCCCTACTCGCCTTCGATGGCGTCGATGGCGTCGATCACGCATCCGCGGAAGCCGTCCTTCTCGAGCGCGGCCACGCCCTTGATGGTGGTGCCGCCCGGCGAGCACACGGCGTCCTTCATCGCGCCGGGATGCGTGCCGGTTTCCAGATGAAGCTTGGCGGTGCCCATCATCATCTGCGCCGCGAGGCGGTAGGCGGTGGCGCGCGGCAGGCCGTGCTTCACGCCGGCATCGCCGAGCGATTCCAGGAACATCGCGGCGAACGCGGGGCCGCAGCCGGCGATGGAGCTGGCCGTGGACAGCAGTTTGCCGTCGACCCATTCGATGAGCGCGATCCGGCCGAACAGGTTCTCGAACGTCTGCAGCTGCTCGTCGGTGAGCGAGTGGCGCGGCTCGCAGGCGATCACGCCCGCGCCCACGGCGATGGGCGTGTTGGGGATGGTGCTGAGGTGACGGCTGTTCGGAGCGAGGACGCCCTCGTAGAACGCGAAGTCGCGCCCGGCGGCCACCGAGATCACGGCCTTGTCGGCAAGCAGGTCGCGCACCGGCTCCACCACCTGTTCGATGAGGTAGGGCTTCACCGCCAGGACGACGAAGTCGCTGGCTCTCACCACCTCGGCCGCCTCGCGGTAGGCGTTCACGCCGAGCTTCTCGGCCGAGGCCTGCAGTTTGTCGAAGTGTCCCGCGCACGCGTGGATGTGCTCGCCCGAAAGCGCGCCCGAGTCCACGAGGCCCTGCGCCATCGCCTGGGCCATGTTGCCGAACCCGATGAAGCCGAGCTCGATGCTGCTTGTGGTGTCCGCCATTATGTCCTCTTTCCGTCGGGCGTGCGTTCGCCGCGCGATGCTTTTCATGCTGGATTCGATTGTACGCCAGCGGCGCCCCGGCACCAAACGCCGATTTCGTGACGCGTGGTTCGGGCGGTGGAACGAGTGGCCTGCGCCCCATGCGCTAAGCCGGCAGGCTTCGTTCGTGTGCTTCGTGCGGGCCTTCCCGCGGCAACGTGCGCCCGCTACGCGGCAGCCTGTTCGACCTCGTCCGCCTCGACGGCGTCTTTGCCGGCCGAGCGGGCGAGAATGTTCGCGTACACTGCGCCGGAGATGTTGTGCCACACGCTGAACACGGCACCGGGCACCGCGGCCAGCGGCATGCTGGCGAAGTGCACCGTGGCGAGCGAAGTGGCCAAGCCGGAGTTCTGCATGCCCACCTCGATGGACAGCGTGCGCATTTGGGCCTTCGACAGGCGCAGCGCCCGCCCGGTCAGGTATCCCAGCGCGTAGCCCAGCAGGTTGTGCAGCATCACCACGGCGATGACGAGCGGCCCCACCGTCAGCAGCTTCGCCTGGTTGGCGGCCACCACGGCCATGATGATGAGCGAGATGCCGATCACCGACACGAGCGGCAGAACGGCCGACGCGGCCCGAGCCGCCTTCTCGAAGAAGTAGTTGATGAGAAAGCCCGGCGCGATGGGCACGAGCACCACCTGCACGATGGACAGGAACATATCGACCACGTTCACGTCCACGGTCTGGCCGGCGAACAGCAGCACAAGCAGCGGCGTGACGATGGGCGCCATGATGGTGGTGCATGCGGTCATGCCCACCGACAGCGCCACGTCGCCTTTCGCCAGATACGTCATGACGTTGGAGCTGGTGCCGCCGGGGCACGAGCCCACGAGGATCACGCCCACGGCCAGCTCGGGCGGCAGCTGGAACACCATCGTCAGCAGGAACGCCAGCACCGGCATGATAACGAACTGCGCCAGGATGCCCACGATGACAGCTTTCGGCTTCGTGAACACCACCTTGAAGTCGGCCAGCTTGAGGGTCATGCCCATGCCGAACATCACGATGCCCAGCAGGATGTTCACGTAGCTGGTCTTCACGACGGCGGACACGGGGTCGGGAAAGACCAAGGCGATAATCGCGACGGCGAGTGCGATGATCGCCATGTACTTTCCCGCGAAGTCGCTAATCTTGGCAAGCGTCTTCACAGGGGATTCCTTTCTCGAAGGTGGTAGGGTTGGGAAAGTATACCGCTTCGCTGGGTGAAGCACGAGGGGCATCCGGGCGAATGCGTCCGGAAATTTTTCAGCTGAACCCGCACGGATCGATCGTAGGATTCGTTATAGAGGATAGAGGAGGTGAAGCGGGGCTTGAAGAACAGGCTGCGAGACGGCGAGGCGTTCGATCGCTTGGTCGAAGAGCATTACGACGACGTGCTGGCGTACTGCCGGCGGCATGCTCCGTTCTACGACGACGCGCCGGACGTGGCGCAGGAGGCGTTCCTGCGTTTCGTGCGCAGCGGGCGCTCGCCGCTCGACGGCAAGCCGCTCGCGTACCTGTTCACCATCGCGCGCAACCTCTGCATCGACGCCGCGCGGGCGCGGCGTCTTCCCGTCGGGCCTCTCGACGTGGACGTGCCCGACGGCTCGCCCGATGCGGACCCGGCGATGGCGATCGGGGACGGCGAGGTGGGTGCGCTGGTTGACGCGCTCTCCCCTGAGCTGCGCGATGTGGTGGAGTTGCGCTTCGACCAGGGGTTCAAAGTGGGCGAGATCGCGGACGTGCTGGGAGTGTCGCGGTTCGCGGTGAACCGGCGGCTCAACCGTGCGCTCGCGGAGCTGCGGCGAGGGCTGGAAGGAAAGGACGAAGCATGAGCGACGTGGGAAAGCGGGACGTGGAGCGGCTGCTGCGGGCGCACTACCGCGCCGAGCGCGGCGCGCCGGACGAGATGTCGAAGGCGGCGGCCCTCGCCGCCGTGCGCGCGGCGGTGGCGTCGGAGCAGCGGTCGAGCGCGAGCGCGGAGGCCGCGGCGGGCGCAACCGTGGGCGAGCGGAGCCGTGAGGCGACGTTCGCCGGGTTCGTCGCCGCTCAGGCGCGCTTCATCCATCCGCGCGTATGGGTGGCCCAGCTCGCGCTCGTGGCCGTCATGGCGGTCCTCTGCCTCCCGTCGAGCGGCATGGCGCACGGCATCCCGGTCGTCTCGGGCATGCTGGCGGCGGCGACGGTGCTCGTGGGCCTGCCCGAGCTGCTAGCCAGCGCTGCGCACCGCGTGGCCGAACTCGAGTACGCCTGCCGCTTCGACTGCCGCGCGGTCGCGCTGGCGCGGCTCATCGTGCTGGGGTGTTCGGACGTGGTGACGGTCACCGCCATCGCGCTCGCGGCGCCTGTCATGCTCGGCGCCGATCCCTTCGCGTCGCTCGTGCACGCGTGCGTTCCCTACTTCCTCTCGTGCGCGGGCGCGCTGCTCGTGGCGCGCCGGTGCCCCTCATCGCAGGCGCTGGCGCTGTCGTGCGCGTGGGCGCTGCTGGTGATCGCGGGAACGTATGCGGCGTTCTCCCTCGTCCCCGATGCGTACGCCCAGGCGTCGACATGGGCATGGGCGCTTGTGGCGGCGGGCTCGCTCGGCTGGGCCGCGCACGAGGTGCGCACGTGGATTCGCGGCATCGAGGGCGGCCTCGACGTGTTCGCCCCCGCGTCGGCTGCCCGATGAGCCCGGCGATGCCGGCGAATCCCGGAATTCGACGACTCTATGATGACAAGGAGCATGGCATGGACCTGACGATAGACCGCCTGACCAAGCAGTTCGGATCAAAGATCGCGGTCGACCGCGTGTCGACCCGGTTGACGCCCGGCGTGTACGGCCTTCTGGGAGCGAACGGCGCAGGCAAGACCACCCTCATGCGCATAGTGTGCGACGTGCTGCGCCCCACGTCCGGCGAGATACGCTTCGACGGCCGCGACGTGCGCCTGCTCGGCGACGAGTACCGCGCCCGGCTGGGCTACCTTCCGCAGGACTTTGGCTACTACCCCGACTTCTCGGCGCTCGACTTCATGTGCTACCTGGCGGCGCTCAAGGGGCTCGATCGCCGCGCGGCGCGCCGCCGCTCGCTCGAGCTGCTGGAAACGGTGGGCCTCGCCGACGTGGCGCGGCAGAAGGTGCGCACGTTCTCGGGAGGCATGAAGCAGCGGCTGGGCATAGCGCAGGCCGTGCTGAACGACCCGGCGGTGCTGGTGCTCGACGAGCCCACGGCCGGGCTCGACCCGAAAGAGCGCGTGCGGTTCCGCAACCTCATCGCCAGCTTCGCGCAAGACAAGATCGTCATCCTGTCCACGCACATCGTGTCGGACGTCGAGTACATCGCCGACGAAATCCTCGTCATGCGCGCGGGTGCGTTCATCATGCAGGGCGCGCCGACGGATATCGTCGCGACGGTGACGGGCAAGGTGTGGGAGTGCCATGTGGACGCGCGCCGCGCCGACGAGCTGGCGGCTGCGAGCTGCGTGAGCAACGTCCACTACGCTGCCGACGGGCACGCGGTGGTGCGCGTCGTGGCCGACGAGGCTCCGGTGGCCGGCGCGCGGGCGCTCGATCCCACGCTGGAAGATGTGTACCTGTACGTGTTCCGCGACGAGGTGGTTCCGCTGTCCTGACGGACAGCGGAACGTGCCGACGCTGCGAAGCGTCGATGCACTTGATCTCGCCTCTTTTTCGCTTGCCCTCACGTGCGAAGCACGCTCGGCCGCGAAACGGGGCGATCTCGAGCACCTCGACGCTTCTCGCTGACTTTTATTCAACTGGTGAGAGAAGGAATATACCATGCTTGATCTGGTGAGATTCGAACTCAAGAAGCTGCTCGTGCGCCGCACGTCGCTCATTGCCTGCGCAGGCATCCTCGTGATGCTGTGCGGCATCATGGCGCTCAACGTCGCGCAGACGAGGACGACATCGAACGCCGACGAGGTGCTGACCGGCACCGCCGCCATCGCGCATCAGAAGGAGAAGGCCGTCGCGCACGAGGGCGTGCTGGACGCCGATCGCGTGCGGGAAGAGGTGGCCGCCTACCTGGCGCTCGCGTTCTCGAAGGTGGATCCCGCCGACGTGGCCGGCCTGAGCGACGACGCGGCGTACGCGCTCATGAAGCAGGCGTACGGCGAAGACGAGTTCCGCATGCTGTACGACCCGTATTACGTCTACCTGTTCTCGCCGTGGAAGGCAGGCGCCCTCGAGCCGTACCAGGTGGCGGCGCAGCTCGACGACGGCGCCGCCGACGGGTTCTACGAAGCCATCGCGGGCAAGCTACAGCGCACGCTCGACAACGGCATGGGCGGTACGTGGACGTATTCCGATGCCGAGCGCGCGTACTGGACGGAGAAGCAGGATGGGGTGGGCGAGCCTTTGGCCTACGGGTATGCGGGAGGATGGAGCGACGTGCTGGCTTGCCTCGGGTTCTTCGCCTTCGCGATGGTGGCCGTCTGCATCGCGCTCACGCCCGTGTTCTCGGGGGAGTACCAAGACCGCACCGACGCCGTGCTGCTCTCGTCGCGCTACGGCCGCTCGAAGCTGGTGGCGGCGAAGATCGTCGCCGCGCTCGCCTTCGCCACGGCCTACTTCGCGCTGGCGACGCTCATCATCATGGGCGCGGCGCTCGCGTTCTTCGGTGCCGAGGGCGGGGACTTGCCGGTGCAGGTGCTGTCGCTGTCCATCCCGTACGACCTCACGATGGCCGAGGCGACCTGGACGGCGGTGGGGATAGCCTACCTCATGACGCTGGGGTTGGCGGGTCTCACGCTGCTGTTGTCGTCGAAGCTGCGCTCCCAGCTGGCCATCTTCGCCGCCTGTGCGGCGCTCATCTTCCTTACGGGCATGATCCCCTCCGGCGGCAACGCCGTGCTGCTGCACGCGCTGTACCTGTTTCCGATCAACGGCTTGAACGACCAGGTGCTGTTCAACTCGCTCGTATCGTATCCGGTCGGGTCGTTCGTCATCGACCTCATAGGTCTGCTCGCGTGCGTCTACGCCCTCGTGCTGGCGGCGTGCGTGCCCCTGGCCGCCCGCGCGTTCAGGCGGCACCAGGTGGTGTGAGAGATACGCGTCTGGTGATGCCTGTATAATGAAAGCGGCGGCAGAGATGGAGGCGGCGTGGGGCGGAGGCGGATATGATGTTCGATCGAGGGTTCATGGCGTTGCCGACGTGCGTGGCGCTGGTCGCGGTGCTCGTCGTATGCTTGGCGCAGCGGGTCGGAATGCGGCGCACGTGCCTCTACCTGGTGCTTACGGTCTACGTCGGCGCCGTGGCGGCGGTCACCCTCTTTCCGCTTCCGGTGGGTCTCCAGCTGGGCTCGCCTCAGGATCAGGTTGTCGTATGGGGCGCGACGATCAATCTCGTGCCTTTCGCCGGTATCGCTCGAACGGTGGCCGATGCAGCGCAGACCGGCTGGTGGTGGACGATCGCAGTAACTATCGTGGGCGGTAACGTGCTTATGTTCGTTCCGCTGGGGTTCATGCCGCCGTTGCTGTCCGAGCGCTTTCATCGATTTCGCACAACGTTGTTTGTCCTGGTTGCGTGTTCGGCAGCCATCGAGCTAGCCCAGCTGACGGTTGGGCTAGCTCGATGGTTGGCGGTCTGTATCGCGTCGTGGATGTGGATGATGTCATCTTGAACGTGGTCGGCGGTTCGATCGGCTTCGGCTTGTGGAAGGCGTACGAGCGTTTGCGCGTCGCTCGTTGCGGACGACGCGCAGACTGAGTCCTATGCCTTTTCCAGTTGCTGGTCCAGCAGCTTCTCCAGCGTTCTCCAGGCCAGCTCGGCGCATTTGACGCGGGCGGGCATGCGGGCGATGGATTCGAGCTCGGCGGCTTCGTCGAGGTCGGCGCGCTCCTCGTCGGTGAGCGGGCGTCCCTTGATCATGTCGAGGTAGAGGCCGCTCAAGCGGCGCGCTTCGCCCACGGTCTCGCCGGTGACGAGGTCGGCCATCATATCGGCCGCCGCCTGGCTCACGGCGCAACCGTGGCCGGTGAAGGCGGCCTCCTCTATACGATCGCCCCTCAGGCGCAGCGCCAACGTCAGCTCGTCGCCGCAGCTGGGGTTCACGCCGTCGTGCGTGCACGTGGGCTCTTCCATCTGGTACTTGTAGTCGGGATGCGCGTTGTGCTCCATGAGCGCCGCGGTGTAGATGCTAGCCATTGAAGGTCCTCCAAACGCCGTCCAGGCCGTCGACGAGCGCGTCGATGTCGCCCTCGTCGTTGTAGAACGCCAGCGACGCGCGGCAGCACGACTCCACGTCCAGCCACGCCAGCAGCGGCTGGGCGCAATGGTGCCCGGCGCGGATGGCCACGTCGTGCTCGTCGAGGATGCTGGCCACGTCGTGCGGGTGGATGCCGTCCACCTCGAAGCTGATGGCGCCGTGGTGCTGCGCCGGGTCGGGGTGGCCGATGATGCGGATGTAGGGCAGCGCCGCCAGACGTTCCATGGCGGCGCGCACGAGCGCTTGCTCGCGCGCCTGCAACGCGTCCCAGCCGATGCCCTCGAGGTAGCCCAGCGCGGCGGCCGTCGCCACGATGCCGGCGGCGTCCTGCGTGCCGGCCTCGAACTTCTCGGGCACGGGCGCCCACACGGCCCCTTCCTGCGTGACCGACGAGATCATCTCGCCGCCCGTGAGGAACGGCGGCATGGCCTCCAGCAGGTCGAGCTTGCCCCACAGCACGCCCACGCCGAAGGGCCCCAGCGCCTTGTGCGCTGAGAACGCGAAGAAGTCGGCGCCGAGTTTCCGCACGTCGACGGGCAGGTGCGGCACCGATTGCGCGCCGTCCACCACCATGAAGCCGCCGTGGGCATGCACGCGCTCGGCCATGGACTCGATGGGGTTCTCGATGCCGAGGACGTTCGACACGTGGGCGGCCGCGACGATCTTGGTGCGCGGGCCGATCTTCGCGCCCAACTCCTCCTCGCCGATCACGCCGTCCTCGTCGGGGAACAGATACACGAGGCGCGCGCCCGCCGCGCGGCACGCCTGCTGCCAGGGGATGAGGTTCGAGTGGTGCTCCATGATGGTGATGCACACTTCGTCGCCGGGCTCCAGCACGGTGGGGGCGAACGCCTTCGCCACGAGGTTCAGGGCCTCGCTGGCGTTGCGGCAGAACACGACCTCGCGCGCATCGGCGGCGCCGATGAAGCGCGCGACGTGGGCGCGGGCCTCGTCGATGGCCTCGGTGGCGTCCACCGACAGGCGATAAAGGCCGCGCAGGGCGTTCGCGTTCATCTTCTCGTAGAAGCGGCGCTGCGCGTCGAGGGCGACGGCAGGGCGCTGGGCCGTGGCTGCGCTGTCGAGGAAGGCGAGGCCGGGGTTGGCCGCCAGCAGGGGGAAGTCCTGCTTGTAGGGGTTCGCGGCTATGTCGATGCTCATGCGACGGCCTCCTCGATCTCGATGCCGCGGGCGGCGGCGAGGCGGGTTACGGATGCGCGGGTGCGCTGGTCGGGCGCGTTGATGGCCGCTTCCTCGAAGGAGGCGGTGATGAACAAGCGCTCGGCGTCGTCCGGCGAGATACCGCGGCTGGCCAGGTAGAACAGCTGCTCGGGACGCACGTGGCCGATGGTGGCGCCGTGGTTGCCGGCCACGTCGTCCTCGTCGCAGAGGATGACGGGCACGGTGCGGTTCGCCACGCGCTCGTCGGCAAGCAGCACCGTCTCCTGCTCGGAGCCGACGGAACCCTTGCAGCCGTGCACGAGCTCGATGGTGCCGCGCAGCGTCTTCTCCGATTCGCCCGCCAGCACGCCGTTCGCGTCGAGGTTGCACACGGTGCGCCGTCCTCGCTGGTGCGCGACGTAGTTGAAGTCGCGCTGCTGGGAGGCATGCCCCAGGTAGCGCGTGTCGATGTCGAGGCGCGCGTCGTCGCCGCGCAGGTCGGCGTCGAGCCCCGTGTACGCGCGGCCCGCGCCCAGCACGGTGTGGCGCACCTGCACGCGGGCGCGCTCGCTAGCTACGATGCCCGCGTCGTCGAGCGCGATCCATCCGTCGTCGAGCGTCTGCGTGACGGCGACGTCCACCCGCGCATCGGCGCCGGCGAACACGCGCAGTCGCACGCCCACGACGCCCGCGCCCGGCGCGGGCGAATCGAGCGCGACGGCCAGCGACAGCGACGAGCCCGGAGCGGCCACCACGTCGACGGCAGCCGCGTTGGCAGCGCCGTCCACGCCCTCGACGCGCACCGTTGCGCAGGTGCGCTCGTCAGGGCGCGTGGCCAGCACGACGGGCTCGCCCGCCACGAACTCGAGGTATTCGCGCGCCTCGTCGCCCATGCCGGTGGTGAAGACGTCGGCAGGGGGGAGGTAGCGGTTCTCGAGCGCCTGAAGCTGGTAGGCTGAGAGCGCGGGAGCGTCGAGCCCCTCCATGGCAGCGTCCTCTTCTGGGGAGGCTCCGCTCTCCGCGGCCATGGGGGCGCAGGCATCCAAGGAAAGGAGTGCGCGGTCGAACGCATCCGCTTCTCCCCACAGCCCTTCCTCGCACGACACTTCCACCTGCTGGGCGGCTGCAAGGCCGCTCGGCAGCTCTATGTCCACGTCGTTGACGTGCAGGCGATGCCAGGTAGGGGCGGGCATCGCGTTCGCGTGTTCTATCGTGAGGGTTCCCATTATCCGATGGCCCCTTCCATTTCTAGCTTGATCAGGTTGTTCATCTCCACGGCGTACTCCAGCGGCAGTTCCTTCGACACGGGGTCGGCGAATCCGTTCACGATCATCGTGCGCGCCTCCTCCTCGGACACGCCGCGGCTCATCAGGTAGAACACCTTGTCGTCGCCGATGCGCCCGATGGTGGCCTCGTGGCCGATGTCCACGTGCTTGCAGCGGATGTCCATGGCCGGGATGGTGTCCGACCGGCTGATGTCGTCCAGCATGAGCGACTGGCACGACACGCTGGCGGCCGCGTCCCGCGCGTTCTCGGTGGCCACGATGGACGAGCGGAACGTGGAGGCGCCGCCGCCCTTCGAGATGGACTTCGTCTCCACGGTGGCCGACGTGTCGGGCGCGGCCAGCACCACCTTGCAGCCGGTGTCGAGGTTCTGCCCTGCGCCGGCGAACGTGATGCCGGTGAAGCTGCTGGTCGACTTGCGCCCGGCCAGGATGGACATAGGGTAGAGGTAGCCCACGTGGCTGCCGAACGACCCGCTGATCCACTCGACGGCGCCGCCCTCCTGCACCACGGCGCGCTTCGTGTTGAGGTTGTACATGTTCTTCGACCAGTTCTCGATCGTGGAATAGCGCAAGGACGCGCGCTTGCCCACGAACAGCTCCACGGCTCCGGCGTGCAGGTTCGCCACGTTGTACTTCGGCGCCGAACAGCCTTCGATGAAGTGCAGGCTGGCGTCGTCCTCGACGATGATCAGCGTGTGCTCGAACTGTCCTGCGCCCTTCGCGTTCAGGCGGAAGTAGCTTTGCAGGGGGAAGTCCAGCTTCACGCCCTTCGGCACGTAGACGAACGAGCCGCCGCTCCACACCGCGCCGTGAAGCGCGGCGAACTTGTGGTCGGTGGGCGGGATGAGCGTCATGAACTTCTCCCGGATGAGCGCCTCCCACTTCGGCTCGCGCAGCGCCTCCTCGATGCCGGAATAGACGATCCCCATGTCGGCAGCCGTTTTCTGCATGTTGTGGTACACCAGCTCGGAGTCGTACTGCGCGCCGACGCCGGCCAGGTAGGCGCGCTCGGCCTCAGGGATGCCCAGCCGGTCGAACGTGTTCTTCACATCGTCGGGGAGGCTTTCCCAATCGGCCTGCTGGTCGGTGGCGGGCTTCACGTACGTCACGATGTGATCCATGTCGAGGCCTTCGAGGCCGGGGCCCCAGTCGGGCGCCTCCAAGCGCTGGTAGGTGTCGAGCGCCTTGAGGCGGAAGTCGAGCATCCAGGACGGCTCGTCCTTCTTGGCTGAGATCTCGCGGACGATGTCGGGCGTGAGGCCTGCGTCGAGCCGGAGGGACGGGTCGGTCGCGTCGCTGATATCGTACAGCGTGCGGTCGACGTCCTCCACATAGGTTCGGAACTCTTTAGTCATGCGTGCCTCCTAGAGCGCGGCGACGGGCTCGCGCGCCGCTTCCGCACCGGCTTGCTCGAACCGCTCGAAGCCCTGCTCGTTGATCGATTCGATGAGCGAGGAGTCGCCCTCGGCCACCATGCGGCCGCGCACCATGACGTGCACGCGGTCGACGTCGAGGTGCTCGAGGATGCGCGTGTTGTGGGTGATGACGACCAGCGCGCCGCCCGTGGCGCGACGGTACGCGTCGATGCCGCGCGACACCACGCCCAGCGCGTCCACGTCGAGGCCCGAGTCCGTCTCGTCGAGGATGGCAAGCTTCGGTTCCAGCAACAGCAGCTGCAGCATCTCCAGCTTCTTCTTCTCGCCGCCCGAGAAGCCCACGCCCAGCTCGCGGTCGAGATACGACGGATCCATGTCCAGCTCGTCGGCCAGGGCGCGCACGTGCTTCTTGAACTGCTTGCCCTTGAGCTCTTTGCCGTCGCGGCCGGCGACGGTTGCGCGCAGGAAGCTTGACAGGGGCACACCGGGGATTTCAACGGGCGCCTGGAAGCTCAGGAACAGCCCCGCACGCGAGCGCTTGTCGGGGGAGAGGTCGGTGATGTCGCGGCCGTCGAACTCGACGGAGCCGCCGTCCACGCGGTAGGCGGCATCTCCCATGACCACGTGGCCGAGCGTGGATTTGCCCGCGCCGTTCGGGCCCATGATGACGTGGGTCTCGCCGGGGCCCACGGCGAGATCGATATCGTGCAGGATGGGGGTTTCGTCAACCGAGGCGGAAAGCCCGCGGATGGTGAGGAGCGAATCGCGCGTCGTGATCGTCATATGAGGTGCCTTTCATTAATCATATAGTTTTGCTAGGATTAAGATAGTGGCAAACGGGATATTGTCAAGACTTAATCATACAAGTTTGCTAGAATTTACGGAAAGCGGTCGGCGGCCTTCCGGTGCGAACGACTGCTTCACGCGATACGTTCGCAGGGAGGGACGCGGGACTGCCGCGCGAGATCGCCATCGTGTGCGGCGCGAAACGGAAAGGAAGGGTGATCGAGATGCTCGTATCGACGAAGGGCCGTTATGCGCTGCGGCTCATGGTGTGCGTGGCGCAAGCGGGAGCGGAGGGTAAGGTTGCCCTGCGCGAGGTGTCGGAGCGCGAGGACATCTCGCTCAAGTACCTCGAGCAGCTGGCTCGTCCGCTCGTGCAGGCAGGGTTGCTTCGCAGCGTGCGCGGCAAGGGCGGCGGCTACGCGCTGGCACAGGAGCCGGCCGCTATCAGGGCGGGCGACGTGCTGCGCGCGGTGGAAGGCTCCACGGCCCCGGTGGCGTGCCTTGATTTGCAAGAGGGGATGGCCTGCCCGCGAGCGGGCGAATGCACTACCGTGCGTTTCTGGGCCGGCCTCGACGAGGTCATCGAGCGCTACGTCGACGGCGTCACGCTTGCCGATCTGGCCGGGGAACCCGGCTTGCCGTCCCTTCCTGCAATCTAACGCGGGTATGACGAGGCTCTAACGGGTTAGATCACGATGACTTTTCCGCTTCGGAAGGCCGATACGCGAGCCATAAAATGACCGGACAGCGTATCGGGTTCCACCGAAGGAGTTGCATGAAACGGGTTATCGTGATCGGTGCCGGCGTTGCCGGTTTGGCGGCGGCTGCGCGCTTGCAGCATGCCGGATACGAGGTGACGCTCTTCGAGAAGGAGCCGCTTGTGGGCGGCAAGATGAACCAGATCCGCGAGGAAGGGTTCACCTTCGACGTGGGGCCCACCATCGTCATGATGCCCGAGCTGTACCGCGAGGTGTTCGAAACGTGCGGCCGCAATGCCGACGACTACATTCCCATGGAGAAGGTCGAGCCGCTCATGGACATCTCCTTCGGCCCCGACGACCGCCTGCGCCTGTCGAACGACCTCGCCTCCATCACCGCCACCGTGGAGGCCGTGGGCGAGAAGGACGCGCAGGGCTACTTCGAGTACCTGGCCCTTCTGTACAAGCGCTATCTCATCGCGAAGGATAACTTCCTGCAGCGCTCGTTTCGCAAGCCCTCCGACTTCTACAATCCGAAAAGCCTCGTGGCCGGTTTGCGCCTGCATACGCTGGGCGACGCGTACTCGTCGGTGGCGCGCCATGTGAAGGACGACCGGTTGCGCAAGGCGCTCGCGTTTCAGACGCTCTACATCGGCATCTCGCCGTTCGAAGGCCCTTCGCTGTACATGATCATCCCTATGATCGAGCTCGTGTACGGCGTGTGGTTCATGAAGGGCGGCATGTACGCGATGGCGCAGGCCATGGGCCGACTGTTTCTCGAGCAGGGAGGAGAGCTGCGCACGTCCACGCCGGTGGAGCGCATCGTGGTGGAGAACGGCTGCGCCTGCGGCGTCGAGGCGGGAGGGACGGAGCATTACGCCGACTACGTGGTGTGCGACGCCGACTTCCCGTACGCCATCACCCAGCTCGTCGACGAGGCCGACGCGCGCGGCAAGTACACGCCGCAGAAGGTCGAGGACATGGAGTACTCCTGCTCGTGCTTCATCCTGTACCTGGGCTTGGACAAACGCTATCCCTCCGATGCGGTGCATTCCATCCGCTTTGCCTCCGATTTCGAGCGCAACATCGACGACATTTTCGACGACGCGCGCTTTCCCGACGACCCGTCGTTTTACTGCTACGCGCCTTCGTCGCTGGACCGCTCGCTTGCGCCCGAGGGCTGTTCGACGCTGTACGTGCTGGTGCCGGTGCCGCCGCTGTCGCCCGCATCGCCCCGCTGGACGGACGCGGAAGTGGCCGAGTACCGCGACCGGGTGCTCGACCTCATGGAGCGCGAGACGGTGTACGAGGACGTGCGCGACCATATCGTGTTCGAGCGCGCCTACACGCCGCTCGATTTCGCCGAGCGGTTCAACGCCTACGACGGCGCGACGTTCGGCTTGCGGCCGACGCTCGCTCAGAGCAACTACTGGCGCCCTCACAACAAGGCGACCGACTGCAACCGCCTGTACTTCTGCGGCAGCAGCGTCCATCCGGGCGCGGGCGTGCCTATCGTGCTGCTCAGCGCTAAGCTGGCGGCAGAGGAGCTGATGCGCGATGACCGCCTGTAGCTTGCTTGACGAGCGCGCGGACGATTTCGCGTGGTGCGAGGACGTGATCAGGCGAAACTCGCATAGTTTCCACCGAGCGTTCTCGCTGCTGCCCGCTTGCAAGCGCCAGAGCGTGTACGCGCTGTACGCGTTCTGCCGCTTGGCCGACGACTGCGTCGACCGCGACGCCAGCGCGGCGAAGCTCGAGCAGGTGCAGGACGACCTTGCGCGGTTCTTCGCAGGCACCGTGGTCGACGCTCCGTTGTGGCGCGCGCTCGACGCGGTATGCTCTTCGTTCGACCTGGACGCGCAGCCCTTCTTCGACATGCTGGAAGGACAGCGTCGCGACTTGTCGTTCCGTCAGCCGGAAACGATGGGCGACCTGGAGGAATACGGCTACTACGTGGCCGGGTCGGTGGGGCTCATGCTGCTGCCCATCCTGCACGCCGCTTCTCCGGTGGACGACGGTTTGCGCGACAGCGCGGTGGCGCTGGGCGTGGCCATGCAGCTGACCAACATCCTGCGCGACGTGGGCGAGGACTTGGAGAACGGGCGCGTCTACCTGCCCGCGGAGGTGCTGGAGGCGGCGTCGTACGCGCCGGAGCGCCTGCGCGCGCACGCGGTGGACGAGGCGTTCCGCAACGCTTGGGAGACGGTGGCGCACCGCTCGGAGGAGTTGTACCGCCCCATGGAGCGCGACGTGATCGAGCTGGACGACGACAGCCGGCTTCCCACGCTGTCGTCGCTGTACCTGTACCGCGGCATCTTGGACGAGGTGCGCGCCGACGGCTACCGTTGCTTCGAGCATCGCGCCGTCGTGTCAAAGGCAACGGCGCGCGAGTTGGTGGACGAAGCGCTGGCGGCGCTCGAGGAAGGGAAGCGATGATGGGCGACGTGATGGAGAACCTGATCGGCTTGGGCGTCTCGCTCGCGTACGTGCTGGCGGTGCTGGGAGCGTCCAGCCTGGCCGCGCGGCGTGGCGCGTCGTCGGAGGCAACCCGCAAGTTCGTGCATATCGCGTTGGGCGGCTGGTGGCTCATCGCGACCCGGTTCTTCGATTCGCCTCTGTGGGCGGCGGCGCTTCCTGCTGCGTTCATCCTTGTGAACGCGTTTGCGTACCGTCGGCAGAAGCTGTCGTTCATGGGACGCGACGGCGGCGAGGACACGCCGGGCACGGTGTACTACGCGGTGTCGCTGACGGCGCTCGCGCTGTTCTCGTTCGGCATCGGCGCGTCGTACGTGGGCGCGCTCGGCTTCTTCTGCATGGCGTTCGGCGACGGGTTCGCAGCTGTGCTGGGCAAGCGGTTCGGACGGCGCGTGCTGGTGGGATGCTGCGGGAAGACGCTGGTGGGAAGCGCGACCATGCTGGCGGTGAGCTTCGCTTCCTGCGCCGTCGTGCTGATGGCGCCGCCGCCTTTCGGTGCGGGCGGCATCCTGGGCGCGCCGGGCGGCGCGTTCGCCCCGCTGGGCTCGCTCGCGGCGTCGCTTCTGGCCGCGGCCCTGCTGGCCGCGGTCGCCGCTGCCATCGAGGCGTTCTCGGTGGAGGGGCTCGACAACCTGTTCGTGCCGCTGGGCGTGTCGGCGCTGTACGCGGTGCTGTTCCTGCCCGCAGCCGCCTACACGCCCGCGCTCGCGGGATTGCTGCTGTCGGGCGCGGTGGCGCTCGCGTCGTTTCGGCTGCGGCTGCTCACCGTGGCCGGCGGCCTCGGCGCCGTGGCGGTGGGCACGCTCGCGTTCGCTATCGGCGGGTGGCCGCTGTGGCTGCTGCTCATGTGGTTCTTCGGCAACTCGAACGTCGCGTCGAAGCTGATGGCGCGTTCGGCGGTCAAGCGGAACGGCGGGGCGACCGCTTCGCGTAAGCACAGCGGCCCGCGTGCGTTGCGGCAGGTGCTGGCGAACAGCGTGCCGTTCCTCGCGTGCGCGCTGGCGTATACGGCGACGGGGGAGCCGTGGCTGCTGCTTCTGGCGTCCGGCGCTCTGGCGGCCAGCACGGCCGACACGTGGGCGTCGGAGGTGGGCGTGTACAGCCGCCGGCCGCCGGTGAACATCCTCACGCGCGAGCCCATGCAGCGCGGGCTTTCGGGCGGCGTGAGCCCGTTGGGTCTCGCGGCCACCGTGGTGGGAGCCGTAACCTCGGCGTTTCTGGCCATGCTGCTGTTCCATGCGTTCGGCTACGCGATTCCCACCGGGCCCGACGCGTTCTTCTTCATCATCGCGTGCGGCGTCGTGGGCTCGCTCGTGGACAGCGTGCTGGGCGTGGTCATGCAAGCGAAGTACCGCTGTCCGAACGACGCTGAGGGAGGGCTTGTGGAAACGCCGCCGTGCGGGGCCCAGGCCGCGCTCGTGTCCGGCTACGCCTGGGTCACGAACGATGCCGTCAACCTCATGAGCGGCATCGCCGTCGTGCTGCTCGGCCTGCTCGTAGTGGTGTAGGCGGGCGCTGGCGGTCCGAGGGCGGGTGGATTTCGTCGGGTGGCTTCCGACGATCTGGGCGCGAAACGGCACCCATGACGATGTGCGAGCGCATTCGGCGGCGGCATCGCTTCGATGACGCGCAAAGGCCCAGGTGGTGAAAATCTCCCGGATGCTTCGTCGTCCGTTTGCCTCCTCGAGATTGTCATGGGTGCCGTTTCGCGCCCGGGAGTTCGGCGCGGGATGGTTGGACGTTCTGTGGCTTGCCGGTAACGGTTGGATGGAGTGCGCACGAGCTTCATAATCCTCGGGTATGTTCAGGAAGAGAGGGCCGGCGCAGGGCCGGCGTGAGAACGACGCGAGGAGGATAGGCGATGGCGCAGGAGGCGAACAGCAGAAAGGGAAAGTTGGGCGGGCTTTTCGACGACCTTTCGATAGCCCAGGTCGTTGCGGGTGCGCTTGCTGCGGTTACGTCCATGCTGCTAGCCTCGCAAATCGGAATCTACGGTTCGGCGATCGGCGTGGGCGTGGGCTCGGTGGTGTCGGCCGTGGCATCGCAGCTGTACAAGAAGTTCCTGCAGCGCTCAGCCGACAAGCTCAAGGAGATCCATCCGGGCGAGACGCTGGCGATGGGCTCGAAGGGTTCGGCGGGATCGAAGGACGGCGCGAGTGCAGGCGGAGGCGCGGGTGCCGCAGTCGGCGCGGGGTCGGTCGCGGGCTCGCACGCTGCGGCGACCGCGAAGCTCGATGCTGCCGAGACGACGGCGCTCCCGAAAGAAGCCGCGCGCGGCCGGGCGCCGCATGCGGACACCTCGCTCGCCGGCGGCACGGTGGTGCAGCGGGCGCGCGCCGAGCGCCAGCGCAAGAAGAAGTTCAAGCGCGGCGTGGTGATCGTGTCCATCGTGTCGGCGCTGCTGGCGGTGGCGGTATCCGCCTTCGTCATCGACTTCGTGTCGGCCGGCCAGGGCGTGGGCGCGAAAACCGAGCCTATCCTGCCGTCGCGCAGCCAGCCGGTCGACGACTCCCCGGCGGCTTCCAACGGCAAGGACGCTTCGACGGGATCTTCCTCGTCCGAGGAAAGCGACGCGTCCAAGGACGGCGCGAAGGATCAAGGCGAGAGCCAGTCGGACGGCAAGGGATCGTCGGGGTCGGGCTCCGGCTCGGGAACCGATTCCGGGTCGAATTCCGGGTCGTCGTCGGGCGACCGGGGATCGTCGAACTCGGGATCCGGCTCGGGGTCGACGGACTCGAGCGGCTCTTCCGGATCGAACGGCTCTTCCGGATCGAACGGCTCGTCGGGCGGCGGCAGCGGTTCGGGCGGCGGGAGCGGCAACCTGTCGGATTCGGGCGACGGATCGAGCGGCAGTTCCGGCAGCGGCTCCGGCAGCACGGGCGCGCCGACGGGCTCCAGCGGTGCGGCCGGCTCGACCGCGGGTTCGGGGACGGCCGGCTCTGCCGGAGCGGCGCAGCTGGCGGCGAATCCGCCTGCGGCTTCCGTCGCGTCCTGACGTCGCGACGCGGGGTATACTGAGCGGCATGACTTCAACCGCCTACAGCTCCGATGCCGCGCTCGACGAGGGAGGCTGCTTGCGCGTCCGCTTCGCTAAGGACGCACTGCGCCCGCACGCTCGGTTCTCGCAGGATGCGGGGTAGCGCGTGGAATTCGGCATCACCATACCCATGCAGCGCCATGTGGGCCTGCCGCGCCCGCCGTACGGCGAGGTGGACGACCTGCTGTTCTGCTGGGAGGCGCACCGCATAGCCCTGGGAGGTTGCGATATGCTGCTGCTGGCGAACGCGAGCAACCGCTTCGCCGCGTTCGCGTGCATGCAGCCCGGGGAGTGGCGCGACTGGGAGCGCTCGGCGGTGTCGGCGCTGCGCGCGTCGCTGGCGGCATGCGGCTTCGCCGAGGGTTCGATCGACGCGTACCTGTTCTTCGGCGGGATTCCGGTCGTGACGCGCACGCACGGCCGGCGCCCCGTGGCGTTCATGAACGTGCTGGTGGACAAGCTGCTGCCGCTGGCGCTTCCCCTTCCGTCCGACGAGGGCGAGCCGTTCCCGCACGAGCTGTGCCGCCTCGCCAACGAGCATATGGCGTGCAAGGCGGCCGGCTTCGAGGGTATCGGCCTGCCGGCCGAGCGCTTCGCGGCCGACCTCGCGCGTCTGGGAATCGGGCGGGCGCGGTAGGCGTTCCGTGCTGCCGCGCATCTTCGCCCTAAAAACACGCCACAGCGCGTGAGGCGTGTTTTCGAAGCGATGATGCGTCGACGCGCATCGCAGGCGCCATGCCGCCGCGACCGCCGTCGTTCGAAACGGACGGTTCGGACTCGGAAACCGACCGCTTCGGGCGACAATGCAGCGGGCTTCTCGCGCGGCCGATCCGGCGGCCGTGCTACCATGGTCGCCGACAGAAAGGACGTGCATGACGGCAACCGGCGACACCGCCACCTCGAAACTGGAACTGATCATGGGACGCGACGGCCTGGCGCGCCTCGCAGATTCCACCGTCATGGTGCTGGGCGTGGGCGGCGTGGGCTCGAACTGCGTCGAGGCGCTGGCGCGCGGCGGCGTGGGGCGGCTCATCGTGGTGGACCACGACGTGGTGCAGGCCAGCAACATCAACCGCCAGGCCATCGCGTTTCGCAGCACCATCGGCCGTAAGAAGGTGGACGTGGCGCGCGCGATGATCGCCGACATCAACCCCGAGGCGCAGGTGGAGGCGCTCGACCGGTTCGTGCTGGCCGAGGACGTGCCCGAATTCCTGGACGCCTACGCCGACAGGGTGGACTACGTGGTGGACGCCATCGACACGATCTCGGCGAAGCTGGCCGTCGCGCAGTACGCCGATGCGCACGGTGTGCGCCTCGTCAGCAGCATGGGAGCGGCCAACAAGCTGCGGCCCGAAGCTTTCCGGTTCGCCGACGTGTTCGACACGGTGAACTGCCCGCTGTGCCGCATCATGCGCAAGGAGGCGCGCAAACGCGGCATCCGCCGCCTGCGCGTGCTGTACTCGTGCGAGCAGCCCGTGCCGGTGCCCGTGCGCGAGGGTGCGGAGCGCCGCGAGCGGTCGAACCTGGGCACCGCCTCGTTCGTGCCGCCCATCATGGGCCAGATGATAGCCGGCGAGGTGCTGTGCGCGCTCGCAGGCGTTGGCGCGCATGCGGGGGAGGAGCACGCATGACGTCGGAAGCGCCTCGCCTCGGACGCGCGCATCCTCCGGCAGATCGCCCCGAGCCCGCGGCGTACCCGATAGGATCTTCCGAGCCTGCGCGGCGCCCGTCCTGCCATCCTGAGCGCAGCGCGCAACGCGGAGTCGAAAGATCTCGAGCGGCGTCAGCCAGTGCGCTGTTCGACCTGCACTGCCACCTGGACTTCGATCCCGACACGCGGGCGGCTGCCCAGGTGCTGGCCGAGCTCGGCATGGGCGCGTTCTCGACGACGGTGACGCCGGAGGGCTACGAGCGGGCGCGCGAGCTGCTGGAGCCGTTCGGCAACGTGCGCGTGGGGCTGGGCCTGCACCCGTGGTGGATCGCCGACGGTCGCTTGGACCCGCAGGACGTGGCGCTGTTCGAGCGGTTGGCGAAGGACGAGCGCTTCATCGGGGAAGTCGGCCTCGACTTCGGCCGCGATCGCACCGCGACGCGCGATGTGCAGGTCGCGGCGTTCGAGCGCGTGGCGCGGGCGTGCGCAGGCGGCGGCAAGGTGCTGTCGATCCACGCCGTGAAGGCTGCGGGCGAGGCGCTCGACGTGCTGGAGCGCGCGGGCGCGCTGGTGGGAAACGCCTGCATCTTCCATTGGTTCTCGGGCACGTCCGATGAGCTGCAGCACGCCGTCCGCGCCGGCTGCTTCTTCTCGATCAACCCGCGCATGCTGGCATCGAAGCGCGGCCGTGCCTACGCCCAGGCCGTCCCGGCCGAGCGCCTGCTGCTGGAAACCGACGCCCCGTCCCAGCCGGGCGAGCGCTACGATGCGCCCGCCGAAGCCGCTCGGCTCGCCGCCATGCTCGAAGCCCTCGCCGACCTACGTCGCACGCCCCGCGACGATCTTGCCGCCCGTATCGCGCGGACCGGCCGCGAGCTTTTGCGCTAGCTTTTCGTCACGGCCGGTCAACGGAGCTCCCACGAGCGCCGCGCCAGCCGCTCGCGACCGACGCCTCCTCCTATAGTGCCGGTAAGGATGCGAAACCGAAAGGAGGTCGTGCGATGGAGCTGGGAACGCTGCCCGAGTGGTTCACCGCGTGCGCCGAGGTGCTGGCGGTGTGCACCGCGCTGTTCCTGCCGCAGTACACGGCGTACCGCAACCGCAAGGCGAGCTACGACCGCATGCTCCGCGTGACGTCGGGGCTGCTGCGCGACCTGGCCGACGACTTGGAACGTTGCTGCGGGTGCGATGCCTTGCAACTCGAAAGCGCCAAGGAGCTGCAACTGTACCTGCGCGTCTCGTTCTACGCTTTGAGCGAGGCCAGGGAAATCGCGCTGCGCGCCGAAGTCGAGCGCCTCTATCGGCGCCTCGTCGCGCCGCACGCCGACCTGCCCGCCCTCCGCAAGGAGATCGCCGAGATCGAAGGAGGCGGCGGGAGATGATGGCCGGCACGGTGCACGACGTGGCTCTCGTGTTCGAGGGCGGCGGGATGCGCAACTCGTATTCGGCGGGCGCGATCAGCGTCATGCTGGAGCAAGGGCTGTTCTTCGACGACGTGTACGGATTGTCGGCGGGGGCGACGAATGCGATCGACTACGTCTCGCGTGACGCGCGCCGCAACGAAGCCTCGTTCACCGCATGTCTCGACGACCTCTTGTTTCGCTGGTGGGTGATGCTGTTCGTGGACGCCGACGGCGTCGGCGCGGCGCTGCACGGCGATGCGCGCGTCCTCTCAAGCTGCGCGCTGCCCTTCGACTTCGACGCCTTCCAAGCGAACCCAGCGCGCGCCACCTTGCAGGCCATCGACCGCGACACGGGCGAGACGGTCTGTTTCACGCGCGGCGATTTTCCTACCGAGCAGACGCTCATGGAGCGCGTCCGCGCCTCGACGAGCTATCCCATCGTGCTGCCGCCGACGGTCGTCGACGGGCGTGCGCTGTACGACGGCGGCATCGGACGAGGCGGCGGCATCATGGTGCCGCGCGCGATGGACGATGGGCTGAGCAGGTTCTTCGTCGTCTGCACGCGTCCGCGCGGCTTCCGCAGACCGCTCAAGCCCAACCGCTTCTACGACGCGTTCTTCTGGCGGCGTCCGCGCATGCGGGAGGCGCTGGACACCTGGAACCGGCGCTACGACGCCGAACTCGACCGGCTCGACCGACTCGAGGCCGAGGGCCGCGCCTACGTGTTCTACGCGAACGATCAGGGCGTGAAGAACACCGAGCGCGACGCGGAGAAGCTCGCCCGCAACTACGAGCGAGGCCGCATGCAGGCTTTATCCGAATTCGACAAGTGGGAGAGGTTTCTCTCAGGGCAGGGGGTTTGAGCTTTCGGTGTTGCCATGCGCACTAATTCAGAAGCCGATGTGCGGCAAAATCCAGGTTTTGGCACGACGGACTGGCGTGCGGCTCGACAACTCAAAACCCCACCTGGGGTTTTGTCGACGCGCGCAAGCGCGATGCCCTTCCGAAGGCTCGAACCGAACGCGCGGTGTGCCAAAACCTGGATTTTGCCGCACATAGCACTTTAAAGACGTGCACGCCCGCGGTGCGTCGACCCTTAGCGGAAATCCTCTTCGTCGGCGTGCTCCCAGCCGAACAGCGCGTCGCCCACGAGGCGGAACGAAAAGGGCAGCGGCGGCTGCACGTCGCCGTTGTCGATGCGCTCCGCGACGCCTTCGAGCTCCTCCAGGAGGTCGAAGAACGACAGCTCGTCGAGCGAAGGCATGCCCTGCGCCACCTCTTCCGGCGAGATCAGCAGGATCTGCAGCACGATGTCGAGATGGCCGTCGAGGCGAGCGTTGTTATCCAGCAGCGCCTCCACGTTGTCGCGCCCGAAGAACGACTTCTCGATGCAGTACCAGCCCACGGCCTCGGGCGCATCCTCGTCGTCCAGGTAGTTGCTGAGGATGATGCCGTTGTCCTCGAGGTCGTTCACGGTGAAGCACGACACGAGCGTCTCGGGAGTCACGAGCGGTTCGTCGTTCTCGTCAAGATCGCTCATCACGTATACGAGCTCGGCTGCCAGCCCGTCTGCGCCCACGTCGAGCGCCAGCCCGTAGCAGTAGCCGGGATTGGCCTTGCGCGTGCCCCAGTAGAGCTCGCCGTGGTGTTCGAGAAGCGTTTTGACGGTAGCGGCCATGAGGATCCCCTTCGCGCGACGTGCTTGATCGGATCAGTCGAGTATAGAGCATCGTGGCGAGCGGTGGTACGATGGTCGGCGACTGAAAGGAAAACGACATGCCGATCATCCACCTCGAAGACCTCGACGACCCGCGGCTCGCCGCGTACTCGGGCATGACCGACGCGCAGTTGCGCGATTGCCCCGACAGCACGCACGGCCTGTTCATCGGTGAGTCGCGCAAGGTGATCGAGCGCGCGCTGGCCGCCGGGGTGCGGATGCGCTCGCTGTTCATGGAGGAGAAGTGGCTCGATCAGACGATGCCACTCGTCGATTCGCTGTTGGACGGCGATCCCGACTTTCCCGTGCTCGTGGCCACGCGCGAGCAGTTCCGCGCCCTGACCGGCTACGAGGTGACGCGCGGCGCGCTGGCCGCGTTCGAGCGCCCGCCCTTGCCTCGCGTGGAGGATCTGCTGGCGAGCGCGCGCCGAGTGGCTGTGTTGGAGGACGTGACGAACTACACGAACATCGGCGCCGTGTTCCGCTCGGCGGCGGCGCTGGGCATCGACGCGGTGCTGGTTACGCCGTCGTGCCACGACCCGCTGTACCGTCGCGCCGCGCGCGTGTCGATGGGGACGGTGTTCCAGGTGCCGTGGACGCGCATCGGAAGCGAGCGCGCCTGGGCGGCCGAGGGCGTGCCGCTTCTGCGCTCGCTGGGCTTCTCGACGGCCGCGCTCGCGCTGTCGGACGAGGCGATCTTCCTGCACGACGAGCGCCTGCGCGGCTGCGACAAGCTGGCGCTGGTGCTAGGCACCGAAGGCGACGGCCTCGCGCCCTCGACGATCGCGAACTGCGACTACACGGTGAAGATCCCCATGGACCACGACGTGGACTCCCTCAACGTGGCGGCGGCCAGCGCCGTGGCCTTCTGGGAGCTCCGCACGAAGTGGCGCGATTGAGCGCCGTCTACTCCAAATCCAACCCGTCGATCACTTCCCGGAGCGTGCTCGCCGACTCGTGCAGGCGCGCCAGTTCGTCGTCGGACAGCGGGGCCGGCACCTGGTACTCGATGCCGTTCTTGCCGACCACAGCCGGCATCGACAGCACCACGTCGTGCAGGCCGTGCACGCCGTTCTGGAAGTTCGACACGGGCAGGATGGGCTTCTCGTCGCGCACGATGGCCTCGCAGATGCGTTTCACCGACATGGCGATGCCGTAGTAGGTGGCCTTCTTCTTCGCGATGATCTCGTAGGCGCTGTTCTTCACGTCCTCGGCGATGCGCTGCATCGACTCGTCGTGTTCGAAATGGCCGCGCAGCTCGCAGAAGTCGTTCACCGGGATGCCCGAGATGTTCGCCGTGCTCCATGCCGCGATCTCGCTGTCGCCGTGCTCGCCGATGATGCGCGCGTGCACGTTGCGCGGGTCCACGCCGAGGTGCTCGCCCAGGATGTACTTGAAGCGCGCGGTGTCCAGCACCGTGCCCGATCCGATGACGCGGTTCTCGGGCATGCCCGACAGCTTCAGCGCCACGTGCGTGAGGATGTCCACCGGGTTCGACACCACCAGCAAGATGCCCTGGTAGTCGCGATGGGCGATTTCGGGGATGATGGACTTGAAGATGCTCACGTTCTTATGCACGAGGTCCAGGCGCGTTTCGCCGGGTTGCTGGTTCGCGCCGGCCGTGACGATGATGATGGCCGCATCGGCCGCGTCGTCGTAGTCGCCCGCGTAGATGTTCATGGGGCCGGCGAAGGGCATGCCGTGCGCGATGTCGAGCGCTTCGCCCTCGGCGCGGTCGCGGTCGACGTCGATGAGCACCATCTCGGTGAACAGCTCGCTCTGCATCAACGCGAACGCGGTTGCCGAACCCACGAATCCGCACCCTACGATGGCCACTTTCCGATCGTTGATAACGCGCTGCATACGCTTCCTTCCGTCGACATGTTCGAGTGAGAACCTACTGCATCCCGGCGAACCCGTCAAGGTCGTTCATCGATTGTCTGTACCGAAAAAAGGATAGGGCGGCTATACTGAGAGCGTGGCAGGCAAGCTGCACCGTCGTCGCCAAGGAGGGGCCATGGCCATCAATCGTCAGAAGCTCAAGCTGCTGTACCTCATGCGGATGCTCGAGGAGGAGACCGATGCCGAACGCGGCCTCACGATGGCGCAGATCATCGGGAAGCTGGAAGCGCTGGGCATCTCGGCCGAGCGCAAGTCCATCTACCGCGACATCGAGGCGCTGCGCGAGTTCGGCGTGGACGTGCGCACCTACCAGCGCGCGCCGGTGGAGTACGCCGTGGAGCACCGCGCGTTCGCGTTCGCCGAGCTGCAGCTGCTGGTGGACGCGGTGCAGAGCTCCCGCTTCCTCACGCAGCGTAAAAGCGACGCGCTGGTGGAGGGCGTGAAGCAGCTGGCCTCGCGGCGGCAGCGCGCGCTGCTGGACAAGCGCGTGCACGTGGAAGGCCGCATCAAGATGCAGAACGAGTCGGTGTTCGGCAGCGTCGACCGCATCCAGGAGGCCATCGCGCTCAAGCGCCGGATCTCGTTCGTCTACTTCAAGTACGATGCGGCGAAACGCAAGGCGCTGCAGCATAACGGCGAGCGCTACATCGAGACGCCCGTGCAGCTCGTGTACGCGGAAGGCTACTACTACCTGGTCGTGTTCAACGAGAAGCACGACGATTTCGCGAACTACCGCGTGGACCGCATGGACCGCATCGAGGTGCTGGACGAGCCCGCGCTCAAAAACGAGCGCATCGCCACGTTCGACGCGCGCGAGCTGGAAAGCCGCGCGTTCGGCATGTACAGCGGCGAGCCGGTGGCGGCCACGCTGCTGGTGGACGAGGAGGTCATGGGCGCGGTCATCGACCGGTTCGGCAAGGACGTGGAGTCGGTGCCGACGGGGGAGAGGCGGGCGCGCGTGTACGCGACGGTGATGAAGAGCCCCGTGCTGTTCGGGTGGCTGGCTCAGTTCGGCGGCCGCGTTCGCATCGAGAAGCCGACCGCGCTGGCGCAGGAGTACCGCGCCTACCTTGAGGACATCGTCGCCGCGTACGAGTAGGACGCCGCCGTTCCAGCGCCTCGGCTGTCCGCGCGCCTCACACCGCCTGCGGCATCGCCTCTTCGTCGTGCTCGCAGGCGGGTCGGCCGCCGCCGACGACCAGTCGGCCTCCGTCGTCGAGGACGATCTCCAGTTCCACGAGCAACCCGTTCTCGTCGGTGCAGAACACAAGATCGCTCACCTGCCGTCCGATGGCGTACGAGCAGGGGCGCAGGCTCTTCCAGCGCAGTCCCGCTACGGGCGCGTCGGCTTCCAAGCTGCCGACGTGCAGCGCGATGTGCGGCCCCCGCATCCCGACCACGGCGAGGTCGCAGCCTTCGAACCGCAGGACGGTAGGCGCGCCGGGCAGGTAGGCGCGGGCGCGTTCGTCGAACAGGGCGAGCACGTCTGCCACGTACGATCCGACGGCGCAGCGCGCCTGCCTTCGGTTGGCTCGTGCGAGGCCGCGCGGGTCGTCGAACCATCGCTGGTACAGGTTCGCGAGCGCCGCGGCCGCGTCGACGGGGGCGAAAAGGGACGTTTGGTCGGCTTGTCTTGCATGCATGGGACTCTCCTTTGCTCTCTTGTTGCGTATGGTACACGTTCGGCGGTTCAAGCCTGTCCTTTCTGTGGGACAGCTGCCGATCGTTCGGTCCGCATGACCCGTCTGCGCCGCTCGCTGCCCGTGTGCCTTCTCCGCGCCTTGCGCGCGCGGCCGCCGCAAGGCGCGTCGTTTGCGTTAGAATGACGCACGGGAAACACGTTGGAGACGCTCGTCGGTTTCGAGCCGATAATGGATGGAGAGCCAGTGGCCAAGCTATCGATTGCGCCGCGGTCGCGCGACGATGCGCGGATTGCCGCGCACCTGGACACCTTCGCGCGCCGTGTCGAGGCGACGCCGCCGGGCATGTGCCCGCTGGCCGTGCAGCTGACCATGCTGCAGGCAAGCGGCGCGCAGACCTGCGGAAAGTGCGTTCCGTGTCGCGACGGCATCCCGCAGCTGGCGGCGATGCTCAAACGCGTGGTGGACTGCGACGCCGACGAGGGCGTACTGGAGGGCCTGCGCGCGCTGGCCGAGATGATCCGCGACACGTCGGATTGCGCCATCGGCTACGAGGCCGCCCGCAGCGTGCTGGAGGGTCTCGATACGTTCGCCGACGAGTATGCCAGCCACGTGCACGTCCGCGTTTGCCAGGCCGGCGTCGGCCAGACGGTTCCCTGCGAGACGCTGTGTCCCGCGCACGTGGACGTGCCCGCCTACATCGCGCTCACGGCGGCGGGCGACTACGCCGGTGCCGTCAACATGGTGCGCAAGGATAACCCGTTTCCCACGGCTTGCGCGTTCGTGTGCGAGCATCCTTGCGAGACGCGGTGCCGCCGCACGCTCATCGATGCGCCCATCAACATCCGCGGGATCAAGAAGTTCGCGGTCGACCAGATGCCAGCCGACCAGGTGGCGCCCCCGCCGCGCAGCGTGGACACCGCGCGCACCGTCGCCGTCATCGGCGGCGGGCCCAGCGGGCTCACCTGCGCGTACTTCCTCGCGCTCATGGGGCACCGCGTGACGGTGTTCGAGGAACGCGCCCAGCTGGGCGGCATGCTGCGCTACGGCATCCCCGCGTACCGCTTTCCGCGCGAGCGCTTGGACGAGGACATCCGCGGCATTCTGAACGCCGGCACCATCACGGCCCGCTGCGGCGAAGCGGTGGGCGCGCATGAAATGGCCGAGATAGCCGACACGTACCATGCGGTGTACGTCTCCATCGGCGCGCAGACGGGCAAGTCGCTGCGCATCGACGGCGTGGATGCCGAAGGCGTCGTCTCGGCAGTGGATTTGCTGGGGGCCATCGGCGATGGCGACTATCCCGACTTCACGGGCAAGCGCGTGGTGGTGGTGGGCGGCGGCAACGTCGCCATGGACTGCGCGCGCACGTCGGTGCGCGCCGGGGCCGACGAGGTCTCGGTGGTGTACCGGCGCCGCAAGGACGACATGACGGCGCTGCCGGCTGAGGTGGAGAGCGCCATCGCCGAGGGCGTGGAGATGATCGTGCTGGAGGCGCCCGCCAGCATCGAGGTGGACGAGCGCGGACATTGCACGGCGCTCATCACGCAGCCGCAGATGATCGGTCCCGTGCGCGGCGGCCGTCCGGCGCCGATGGCGGCCGACAAGCCGACGCGCCGCATAGAAGCCGACATCATCCTCATCGCCGTGGGGCAAGATGTGGTGTCGGGCCCGTTCGAGGAGTTCGGCATGAGCACCACCTGGGGTTGCTTCAATGCCGACGATCATCTTGCGGCCGAAGGGTACGACCATGTGTTCGTGGGCGGCGACTGCCAGACCGGCCCCTCCACGGTGATCCGCGCCATCGGGGCGGGGAAGGTTGCCGCGCGCAATATCGACGAGTTCTTGGGATACCATCACAAGCTGCCGTGCGACATCGACGTGCCCGAACCGTTGCAGAACGACCGCACGCCCAAGGGGCGCGTGGAGATAACCGAGCGTCCCGCGCGCGAGCGGCGGCTCGATTTCGATGGCGTCGAGAACGGAATGAGCCGCGAAGAGGTCGTGCAGGAGTGCGGGCGCTGCCTGCGCTGCGATCGTTTCGGCTGCGGCGTTATGGAAGGAGGCAGGCACCAGTATGCCTAGCATCACGATAGACGGGATCGCCCTCGACGTTGCCGAAGGGTCCACCATCCTCGATGCCGCGCGCGTTGCCGGCATCCGCATCCCCACGCTGTGCTTCCTGAAAGAGCGCAGCGCCATCGCCTCGTGCCGCGTGTGCGTCGTGGACGTGGAAGGGTTCGACCAACCGGTTCCCTCGTGCGCTACGTCCGTGCAAGACGGCATGAAGGTGACCACCTCCTCGCCGCGCGTCGAGGCGTACCGACGCATCGCGCTGGAGCTCATCATTGCCGATCACGGCCTTGACTCCACGAACTACTGCTTCTCGTGCGACAAGAACGGCGCCTGCGAGCTGCAGGCCGTTTGCCGCGAATACGGCGTGTTGGAGTCGCCCTACGAGGTCGCGCAGAAGCGCGAGCCGGTGCGCGACGAGAACCCGTTCCTCTCCTACGATCCGAACCTGTGCATCCGCTGTCAGCGCTGCGTGGGCGCCTGCAACGACGCCGCGCGCAACCATTCGCTGCATGCGGCGAAGCGCGGCGTGCGCACGCTGATCGAGGCGCCGTTCGGCGCGAGCTGGCGCGCCACCGACTGCGAGTCGTGCGGCACCTGCGCGCAGGCGTGCCCCACCGGCGCGCTCACCGAGAAGCGCCGAGCGGCGTATCGCTCGTGGGAGACCGGGCGCGTGCGCACCACATGCCCGCATTGCGGCGTGGGCTGTCAACTGGACCTCGTGGTGAAGGACGGCGCCATCGTGGATGCCGAAGCGGCGCCCGGTCCGTCGAACCAAGGGCTTCTGTGCGTGAAGGGACGCTCGGCAAGCTTCGATTTCGTCGACGCGCCCGACCGCATCCGCACGCCGCTCGTAAAGAATCGCGAGACGGGCGAGTTCGAGCCTGCTACCTGGGACGAAGCGCTCGACCTCGTGGCGAGGCGCTTCACCGAGCTGCGCGATGCCCACGGCGGCGAGTCGCTGGCGGCGTTTGCGTGCTCGCGTTCCACGAATGAGGACATCTACCTGTTCCAGAAGATGGCGCGCATCGTGCTCCAAACGAACAACGTGGACTGTTGCGCGCGTGTTTGACACGCCCCCACGGTCGCCGGTCTGGCGACCATGCTTGGTTCCGGCGCGATGACGAACTCCATCGAAGACGTCACGCGCAAGGCGGAGGTCATCATGCTCGTGGGGTCGAACCCCGAGGAGGCGCACCCCGTCATCGGCATGCAGATCCGCGCGGCGGTCGAACGCGGCTGCCGGCTCATCGTGGTCGACCCGCGCGATATCGGGCTGGCCGCGCATGCCGACATCCATTTGAAGCTGAGGCCGGGAACGAACGTCGCGTTCGCAAACGGCATCGTGAACTACCTGATCCAGCACGAGCTGTACGACGAGGACTTCGTGCGCGAGCGCACCGAGGGCTTCGAGATCTTGGCCGCGACGGTGCGCGACTATACGCCCGAGCTGGTGGAGGATATCTGCGGCATCGATCGGCGCGATCTCGTGGCCGCGGCGAAGATGTACGCGGCGGCCGATGCGGCTGCCATCATGTACTGCCTCGGCGTGACGGAGCATTCCACGGGAACCGACGGCGTCATGGCGCTGTCGAACATCGCGATGATCTCCGGCAACCTGGGCAAGCCGGGCGGCGGCGTGAACCCGCTGCGCGGCCAGAACAACGTGCAGGGCGCTTGCGACATGGGCGCCGGTCCCGACGATCTGCCCGGCTACCAGAAGGTGGCCGACCCCGAGGTGGTGCGCCGCTTCGAAAAGGCGTGGGGGGTTGCGCTCCCGCGTGCGCGCGGCATTAAGGCGACTGAATGCTTCCCGGCCATGATCGAGGGCGGCATCAAGGGCCTGTTCCTGTTCGGCGAGGATCCCGTGCGCACCGACCCCGACACCCACCACGTGATCCGCTCGCTCGAGGCGCTCGAGTTCTTCGTGGTGGACGACCTGTTCATGACCGAGACGGCCAAGTACGCCGACGTCATCCTGCCCGGGCGCAGCTACGCCGAGAAGGAGGGCACGTTCACGAACACCGAGCGGCGCGTCCAGCGCGTGCGCAAAGCCGTGGGCGGGCCTGAGGGCGCGTGGCTCGACACCGACATCTTCACCGAGGTCATGAACCGCATGGGCTATGCGCAGCCGCGTCTGAGCGCGGCCGAGGTCATGGATGAGATCGCCTCGGTCACGCCCACGTACGGCGGCATGAGCCATGCGCGCCTCGACGGCGACGAGACGGCCGGCCGCGGCTTGCAGTGGCCGTGCCCAAGCGCCGAGCATCCCGGCACGCCCATCCTGCACATGGGCGAGTTCGCCCAGGGGCTGGGCGCGTTCTCCACACCCGACTACCAGCCGTCCGCCGAGCTGCCCGATGCGGAGTATCCGCTGGTCATGATGACGGGCCGCATCCTGTACCAGTACAACGCCTGCGCCATGACCGCTCGCACCGACGGCGTGAACGAGATAGCGAACCGCTCGTTCATCGAGCTGAACACGTGCGATGCCGAGGCTCTCGGCATCGCCGACGGGGACATCGTGCGCGTCTCGTCGCGCCGCGGCTCCATCGAGTCCGTCGCGCATGTGTCCGAGAAGACGTCGCCGGGACATACGTGGATGCCGTTCCATTTCCAAGACGGCAACAGTAACTGGCTCACCATAGCCGCTCTCGACCGCGTGTCGAAGGCCCCCGAATACAAGGTGTGCGCCGTGAAGGTGGAGAAGGCGTAGGCTGTTGGGGGAGGGGCGCCCGTCGCGTCCCTCCCGTTTCATTTCCAATTCGTTTCAACGACGTGGGGCTTTGTTGTAGTTGACTTGCGTGCGTTGACGATTCGGGTTGCGCCTGTGCATCATTAACGAGTACTTTTCGAGACATCACGGTGAGGAGCACGCATGACGAAAACGCGCGTCGGCATATTCGGATACGGCAACCTCGGGCGCGGCGTGGAGCTGGCCTGCAGGCAGAACGACGACATGGAGCTGGTGGCGCTGTTCACGCGCCGCGACCCGGCGACGGTGAAACCACTGACGGAAGGCGTGCCGGTGTTCGCTGCTGACGAAATGGCATCGCATCGGGACAATATCGACGTGCTCGTCCTATGCGGCGGCAGCGCGAACGACCTGCCGGAGCAGACGCCCGCATGCGCGAACCTGTTCAACGTAGTCGACTCGTTCGATACCCATGCGAACATCCCCGCCCATTTCGCCAAGGTGGATGCCGCTGCGCAGGAGAGCGGCAATGTGGCCGTCATCTCGGCGGGCTGGGATCCAGGCATGTTCTCCATCGCTCGTCTGTACGCTTCCAGCGTGCTGCCCGAGGGCGAGGACTACACGTTCTGGGGCCGCGGCGTCTCGCAGGGTCACAGCGACGCCATTCGTCGCATCGAGGGCGTGGCCGATGCGCGCCAGTACACCGTGCCCGTCGCCTCGGCGCTCGAAGCCGTGCGCAACGGCGAGAAGCCGCAGCTGACCACGCGTCAGAAGCACACGCGCGAGTGCTTCGTCGTGGCCGAGGAAGGTGCCGACCTGGCGGCTATCGAGAAGGCCATCGTCGAGATGCCGAACTACTTCGCCGACTATGACACCACGGTGACGTTCATCTCGCAGGAGGAGCTCGACCGCGATCATGCCGGCATCCCGCATGGCGGCTCCGTGTTCCGCTCGGGCGTGACCGGCGAAAACGGCGAGCACACCCACGTGGTGGAGTACTCGCTCAAGCTGGACTCCAACCCCGAGTTCACCGGCAGCGTGCTAGTTGCCTGTGCCCGTGCCGCGCATCGTCTGAGTCGTGAGGGTGTCGTCGGCTGCAAGACGATGTTCGACATCGCTCCGGCCTATCTCTCCGCCAAGAGCGGAGAGGACTTGCGCGCCGAGATGTTGTAGGGCGTTCTCGACCCGATGCGTCGAAGGCCTCGCTGCGCCCGCGGCGAGGCCTTCTTCATGCTAGATCAAAACGCCGTTGCAGTGGTCGATTTCGTGCTGGATGATCTGGGCGGTGAAGCCGGTGAATGTTTTGACGCGCGGCTTCATGGCGAGATCCTGGTAGCTCACCTTGATGGTGCGGTAGCGCGTCGCGGGTCGCGTGCCCGCAAGCGACAGGCAGCCTTCTTCCGTTTCGTAGGCGCCTGCGCGCGAGACGATCTCGGGGTTCAGCATGGCCAGGTATGCACCTTCGTTGTCGAAGGCGATGATGCGTTTGACTTCGCCGATCATGTTCGCCGCCATGCCGACGCACGAATGGCGGTGCGCCGCAAGCGTGTCCAGAAGATCCTGCGCGATGGGCAGATCGGCTTCGGTAGCCGCCGTTGAAGGCTGTTGCAGAACCAGCTCGTTTCTCATGATGGGACGAATCATCGCGAAGGCCTTTCCACGTGACGAGCCTTTGCCGTTTGGCATGACGAGGCTCGCGCTCCTGCACTCTCTTGGTATAGTGTACGTGAAATCGACGGAGAGGAGGCGCATATCGTGGATGCAGTCGCATTCATGCGCGGCAACAGGGCGTACTTCGAGGATTTCATGACGAGAAGCACCTACCATTCGAACGCCATCGAAGGCAGCACGCTTTCGTACGCCGAAACGTACGCAATCCTCTGGAACGATAATTCTTTGCAGGTAACGGCTACTGCGAGAGAACTGTACGAGGCAATCAACCACAAATACGCGCTGAGCCTGGCGCTTGAGGAAATGCAAGTGACCTTGAGCGAGCGGCTCGTCAAGAGGATTGCGCAGGCTATCAACAAGAACATCAACGAAATCGGCGGCTATCGAACGATCTCGGTGCTCATTCGCGGCGCAGAGCACATTCCGCCGAAGCCGAACCAGGTGAACCAGCTCATGATGCAATTGGTTCACGAGTACAACCATGCCGACGACGTAGACCCGTATCTGCGCGAGGCGCGTTTCCATATCCGGTTCGAGCGCGTCCATCCCTTCGAGGACGGCAATGGACGCACGGGTAGGATACTCGTCAACCGTGGTCTTTTGCAGGCGGGGTTGGCTCCCGTCGTCGTTCCGTTCGAGCGCCGCGCTGAATATCTTGCGATGCTCGCCGACGGCGATTCGGATGGGCTCGCCGAGATGCTCCGATCGCTTTCCCATAGCGAGGAAGAGCGGATCGCAGCGTTTGCCGAGGCCGCTCAGGAATAGATCGCCGCGGCCAGAGCGGCGAGGGCGAACAGGATCCCGAACGTTGCCGCGACGGCGCGTTCCTTTCCGGCGAGATCGAAGCCGATGCCGCGCATGCCGTCGAGCGGGCTGGCCTTCGCGTGGGCCGGGTGCGGCTCCTCGCGCAGCAGGCCGCCGGGGATGACCCGGATCTCGACGGCGCGATTCGGGCGCGCGTGGGCTCCGCGCGTCTGCCGGGGTTGGGGCTGGGATGCGAGGGCTGCATTGCTCATGGGACTCTCCTTCGTCGGCGCTTCGTTCGTATGCTGCGAAGGATACCGGAAACGCGCGGGGAGTGAGTACCACTATCGGGACAAGCGAACCTCCGACGGAAATCAGTCGCGTACTGTGAAACGGTGCAGGTCGAAACAGTCGCGCAGCCCGGTTCTATCGCATGGATGGTACAATGCGATTGTTCCGATAGGTTGATCAGGACGATCCGCGACCGAGGAGTTCTTCCATGATTCTCACGTACGAGCAGGCCGACCGGTTCTATACGCTCATCAACGCGCTGCTTGGGTACGCCAACGAGCGCTTCGAGGTGGTTCGCGAGCTTCCCCTCCCCATCGTCGATCTCGAATCCCAATCCAAGGCTGCCCTCGTGGCCGAGACGCTGTGGGATAGCGTCGGGATCATTGACGACTTCGTCCGCGAGAACCCCTTCGACCTGCCGAAGCGCTTCCTTGACACCGCTCTTGCGTGGAAGGATGCGTTGACGGGTTCGTTCGTGTTCGCGGGGCACGAGGATGGGCGCGCCTTGCTCATGGGCGACGAGGACGTGTTCGCGGTTGCCGGGATACAGTTGGAGCCGAGCGAGTTGCTGAGCGAGTGGCCCGACGTGGTGCGCACCACGTTGCTGCCGTTCGACGATCTGATCGTCTACGACGGCATGTTGAACGTGCTCGGCATTGAGTTCGGCCCCGAGGTCGCTGCTTCCGCCCAGGCGGATTTCAAGGAACGCCGCGCCAAGGGCCTCGTGCGCACCGCTGCGGACTTCGTCGCGCGCTCGCGCGCCCTCAACGAGGCCGGTCGCAACCGCGCCGTCGAGCGTCTCTTGGCCGACGCCGAGCGCGACGCGCGTATCGCCGCCTTCGGGGAGCAGCTTCCCCCGGGCTTCCATCGCGGCGCGCTCGCGGGGCTTACGGAGGCCGAACGCGCTGCGGCCTTCGACGAGCGCTTCGACGCGTGGGATGAGGGGCGCTTCGAGCAGAAGGAGGCCATCCTGCGGGAGCGTGCCCTGGACCGCGAGCCGGCCGGCACGCTCGAGGCGTGCCTGGGGCTGTACACGAAGACGGAGCTCGAAGGCGTCGGTCGGCTGCTCGGCCTCAAGGGACTCTCCAAGCTGCGCAAGGCCGAGCTGGCCCGCGCCGTCGCGGAGAGCGTCCCCTCGTCGTCCGACCTGCTGCGCGATATGCTGGCCGCGTGCTCCCCGGGCGCTTTCAGGACGGCCAAGGAGCTGGCGTGCGAGGGAGCCGTGTCGTTCGGCGCCGAAGATGTGAGCAGACGCCTGTACCTGACGCCCCTCATGCCATACACGTTCCTGTTTTGGCAGGGAGGGCGCTTCACGGCCTTCGCCCCGGAGCAGACCAAGTGCATGCTCGCAGACGTCGACTTCGAGGAGATCGAACGGGTGCGGGTCCGGAACGAAGAGGTGGTGACGTGCGCTGAGGCGTGCACCACCTTCTACGGTGTCGTCTCGCTCGACGATGCCTACCTTCGCTACCGGGAGGCCTGTTCCGATCCTGTGACGCGCCGGCGGTTCGTCGAGCTGATCGAAGTTGAGGCTTCCTTCTTCGAGTGCGGGTTCGAGCTGTGGGAGTGCGACGGGGTGGATCACCTGGTTCACTATGCCATCGGCAACGATTACGCGGCTTCCGAGTACGCCCGTCTGCACGCCCCCGACTTCCTGGACGATCTGACGAGTCTCGCGGACGAGGTCGTAGACGAGGGCTTGATCGAGAAAGCCCTCCACCGGATGGGGGAGGGCCTCGGCTCCGAATGGGAGGAACTTGACGGCTACCGGCGTTTCCTGTTGGAGGAGCACGCGAAAAACCCGCCGCGCCCGTTCGAGCCCTCCATGCTGCAGCGCGACGCGATCGGCGCGCTGTTCGAGCTGTCCACCGTGGTGCAGCTGCGGAACTTCCTGGATGCCCGCGTCCCCGACGGTGAGGACGACTTCTTCTTCGCGGACCGCGTAGTCGAGGCTCTGGTCATGGGTGCGATGGAGGGCGCAGGAATCCAAGATTTGTTTGCCTACGTGCGCGAGCTGGGCCTTGACGCGTGCTGCGAGGACGAGGAACGGCTGCCCAAGCTGATCACGAACGTGTACAACTCGCTGCCCTCGTGGGAGAACAACGGCTGGTCGCCGCAGGAGCTGCTGGAGCGTATGGCCGGCAAGAAGGTGTTCTACAACGAGAGGGGCGACGTCATGAAGGTCGGCCGCAACGACCCTTGCCCTTGCGGCAGCGGCAAGAAGTACAAGAAGTGCTGCGGAAGGTAGACGCCCCTCGGGGTTATTCCTTGCCGGTCCAGCAGTACGTGCACACCTTCTCGGGATCGATGCCGATGGCTTCCAGCATGCCGTCGAGCGACTGGTAGCCTAGCGAATCGAAGCCCATCTGCTCGCAGATGGATTTCAACATGCACTTGCCGCGCTCGGTGGAGCCGTCGGCGTACTCGTCGAGGTGCTGCACGCCCTCCTCGCCTTCCAGCTGGTCCACCATGCGGCGTGCGAGCAGCTCCATGTCGGAACGGCTGCTGGAGAAGCTCAGGTACTTGCAGCTGAACATGATGGGCGGGCAGGCCGAGCGCATATGCACTTCTTCTGCGCCGCACTTGTACAGGAAGTCCACCGTCTCGTTCAGCTGCGTGCCGCGCACGATGGAATCGTCCACGAACAGCAGCTTCTTCTCGTTGATGAGCTCGGGGATGTGTATTTGCTTCATCTTCGCCACGCGGTTGCGCACTTCCTGGTTGCTCGGCATGAACGAGCGCGCCCACGTGGGCGTGTACTTGATGAACGGGCGGGCGAAGGGGGTTTTGCATTCGGTGGCGTAACCGATTGCGTGCGGCACGCCCGAGTCGGGCACGCCGGCCACGTAGTCGAGCTCGGGCGCGCCGCCCGCCGCGGCCTCGTCGCGCGCCATGATGGCGCCGTTGCGATAGCGCATGACCTCGACGTTCACGCCTTCGTAATTCGAGTTCGGATAGCCGTAGTACACCCACAAAAACGCGCAGATCTTCATCTTGTCGCCGGCGGGGGAGATGGTGCGGTACTCGTCGGGGTTCACCAGCACGATCTCGCCGGGGCCCAGCTCGTACTCGTCGCGGTAGCCCAGCTTGTGGTAGGCGAACGATTCGAACGAGATGCAGAAGCCGTCGTCGCTCTTGCCGATGAGCACGGGCAGGCGGCCAACCTTGTCGCGCGCGGCGATGATCTGGCCGTCCTGGGTGATGATGAGCAGCGTGAGCGACCCGTCGATGGATTCCTGTGCGTGCTTGATGCCCGAAACGAAGTCGTCTTTCTGGTTGATGAGCGCGGCGACGAGCTCCGTGGTGTTCACCTTGCCCGAGCTCATGGCCATGAACTGCCGGCCGCCGCTGGCGAAGTTCTTCTCCACCAGCTCCTCGGCGTTGTTGATGGCGCCCACCGTGGTGATGCCGAACGTGCCCAGGTGCGAGCGCACCAGCAGCGGCTGCGGGTCGGTGTCGCTGATGCAGCCGATGCCGCTGCAACCGTGGAAGCCCTGCAGGTCGTCTTCGAAGCGCGTGCGGAACGGCGTGTTCTCGATCGAGTGGATCTCGCGTTGGAAGCATCCTTCCTCCGCATCGTGGAAGATCATGCCTGCGCATTTCGTTCCCAGGTGGGAGTGGTAGTCCACGCCGAAGAACACGTCCAGCACCACGTCGTGATGCGCCGCCGCCCCAAAGAATCCGCCCATTGCTTGCCTTTCGTTGTGCCTGCCGCTAATCCGTGCCAACAAAAATATCAGTATACGGCTACCGCCGGTCCGAAGGAACGCTGAGCGGCCACGATCCGCGTTTTCTGCACGAGTTCGCGCCTCGTGGCGAAGCGTTTTCCCTCTTCGGCTAGCTCTTCTTGTCCGGAACGATGAAGATGAACACGAGCGAGCTGATCAGCAGCAGGAACGGGTAGAACAGAAACGGGATGATCTGGAACGCCGACACCGCGAAGCCAAGCTCCGTGGCGGCCGAGATGGCCACGAGCATCTGGGCGCCGTAGGGCAGGATGCCTTGGAAAACGCACGAGAACGTGTCCAAAAGCGATGCCGTCTTGCGCTTCGAGATGCCGTACGTCTTCGCCATATCGGCGGCGATGGGGTTCGAGATGACGATGGCCACGGTGTTGTTCGCGGTGGCGATGTCCATGGCACCCACCAGCAAGCCCATGCCCAGCTGACCGCCTTTCTTGCTTTTGAACAGGCTTTTGATGCCGTTCAACAGCGCCACGAACCCGCCGTACTCGCGGATGAGCGCGCAGATGGCCGACACCAGCAGCGCCACCATCGTGGTCTCGAACATGCCTGCGGCACCCGAGCCCATGTTGGCCAGCAGGTCGGTGGCGGCAGTGGCACCCGTGGCCACCATGATGATAGAGCCCGACAGAATGCCCAGCAACAGCACAACGAACACGTTCACGCCGATGATGCCGCCAACGAGCACGATGAGGTAGGGGATGAGCTGGATCAGGTCGTACTCGTGAACGACGCTGCCGCCGAGGTCGGCGCCGAACGACAGAGCGAGGATGATGACGAGCGATACGATGGCCGCGGGTAGGGCGATCTTGAAGTTCTCGCGGAACTTGTCCTTCATCTGGCAGCCTTGGCCTTGGCAGGCTGCGATGGTGGTGTCGGAGATGAACGAGAGGTTGTCGCCGAACATGGCGCCGCCCATGACGCTGGCCACGCACAGCGGCAGGCTGAAGCCGGACGCGGACGACACCGCCACGGCGATGGGCGTGATCAGCGTGATGGTACCCACCGACGTGCCCATCGACAGCGACACGAAGCAGCTCACCACGAACAGCACCGCTACGGCGAACTGCACGGGAACGACGGAAAGCAGCAGGTAGGCCACGCTTTCGGCGCTGTCGCGGCCTACGGTGCCCACGAAGATGCCGGCCACCATGAAGATGAGCACCATGGTGACGATGGTCTTGTCTCCCATGCCGCGGCCCATGATGGTAAGCTTGTCATCGAAGGGCAGCTTTCGGTTTTGGAAGCACGCCACCAGAAGCGCGACGAGGAAAATCACCACGACGGGGATGTTGTAGAAGCCCATGGGAATGCCCATGCCGTACTCGAACAAGATGCCCAGTCCCAGATACAGCACCAAAAACACCCCGATCGGAAGCAGCGCCTTGACGTTGCCCTTCTTGACGGTCTCGGTGGTTTTCTCCTCCATATTCGTCCCTTCTTGCCTTCGTCTTCGTTGCGGTGTTCCATCATACCGTAAGGTGCGGGCAATAGAGGGCAAGGCGCGCGTTTCGAGTGCTACACTGTGGCGAGAGCGGTCGAATGGAGGAAAGCGACGGTATGAAGAAGATACTGCTGGTGGCGACGGGCGGCACCATCGCATCGGTCGAGGATGGGCGCGGCTTGGCGCCGGCGCTGGGCGGCGAAGAGCTGGCGCGCTACGTGCCCGAGATCGCGGATGTGTGCGATTTCGACGTGGTGCAGCCGATGAACATCGACAGTACGAACATGCGCCCGGCCGACTGGATGCGCATCCGCGACGAGATCGTGGACGCTTACGACGCCTACGACGGGTTCGTGGTGCTGCACGGCACCGACACGATGGCCTACACGGCCGCCGCGCTGTCCTACCTGGTGCAGGGCAGCCCGAAGCCCATCGTGCTGACCGGTTCGCAGCAGCCCATGGCCAGCCCCTTCACCGACGCGAAGCTCAACCTGTACCAGAGCCTGCTGTTCGCGGCCGACGATCGCTCGTGCGACGTGTCGGTGGTGTTCGGCGGCGCGGTGATAGCCGGCACGCGGGCGCGCAAGCAGCGTACGATGAGCTTTGACGCGTTCACCAGCGTGAACTTTCCTGAGATCGCGCTGGTGCGCGGCGAGCGCATCGTGAGGGCGGGGTCGCCTGCGACGTGCGCGGGCGTCGGGGGAGCGCCGCGCGTGTACGATAGCCTCAACGAGCGCGTGTTCGTGCTCAAGCTGACGCCCGAGATGAATCCGAGCATCTTCGACCTGCTCAAGCGCGATTACGACGCTGTCATCCTGGAGACGTTCGGCATCGGGGGCATCCCCGACTACGGCGACTATCGCCGCGCCATCTTCGGATGGGTGGATTCGGGGCGCACGCTGGTCGTGACCACGCAGGTGCCCGAAGAGGGCTGCGACCTGGGCGTGTACGAGGTCGGGCGCGCTTATGCGGGACATCGCGGCATCCTCAAGGGCGGCGACATGACCACCGAGGCGCTTGTGGCGAAGACCATGTGGGCGCTCGGACAGACGAGCGACCCCGACGAGATCCGCGACCTGTTCTACCGCACGGTGAACCACGACCGGCTGGCGGAAGAGGGCTAGGAACGCTCGGCTGCGATGGTTCCGAGGCGCACTGTGTGCAGCGGCTTGTAAGCGGCGCCCGCGCGGTCGAGCGTGCTCTTGTAAAGGGTGACGTCGTACGCCTCGTCGTCTTGGGGAAACGCCAGGTGCGGCAGGCCGACGTGCGGGATGCGAGCGCGGCGCGCGAGGGTGAGGTGCGCTTTGAAGGGCTTGGCATCGAAGGGCACGTCGCGGGCACGCAGCTCGTCGCGCAGACGCGCCGCCAGTTGCTCGAGCTCGGGTGCGGCGGCGATGCCCAGCCACAACGTCGCGTCGGTTGCGCGGCCGAACTTCCCCAGGCCGTCGCTGCGCAGCGGGACGGGGGACGCGCCGGCGCAGGCGGCTTCCAGCGCGTCGGTCGCGGCAGCGAGCTGCGCTTCGTCGACGTCGCCGAGGAAGGCGAGCGTGAGGTGGTAGGTGTCGCGCTTCAGGAAGCGCCCCTCCATCGACGCGCTCAGCCGGCGGGCGAGCGCGGCCGCGTCGTCAGCGAAGTCGGGCGGCAGGTCGAGCGCGATGAACGTCCTCATGGGGAGCTCCTTATTCCATGTCGAGCGGCATCTTGCGCGCGGGCGCGGGAAAGCGGCGATCGAGCAGCGCGAGATCGTCGCTTCTATACTGCGTGCATAACGCGGACCGTTATCCCCGCTTCGAGCCCTGTCGGCTGATACCGCCTTTGTGGCCCGATGCCTTGTTCGGACCCAAGCCGCCGCGCAGGGCGCGGTTGAGCTTGGGCGCGGGCGGCAAGGGGCGAGCAGCGGCATTCGGCTTCTTGCCCATGAGGCTAGACCAGCTTGCCCTTGCAGTGGTCGATGCCGTGCTGGATGATCTGCGCCGTCCAGCCGTTGAAATCCTTCTTGCGCGGCTTGAGCTCGCCGTCGACCAGTTCGCTGTAGCCCACCTTGATGCGGTCGAAGCGCGTGACTTTGGAGTCGGCTTCAAGCGAGAGGCAGCCTTCGACGGCCTTGAACGCGCCGAGCGCCTGCAGCAGGCGCGGGTTGTACATGACGTGCGGCTGATCGTCGTCGTCCAGGTACGCGATGATGCAGGTCGTAGCGCCGATCTGGTTCGCCGCCAAGCAAGCGGCGCCGTCCATCGACGTCAGCGTTTCCACAAGGTCGTCCGCCACCTGCGCGTCGTCGGTCGTGGCAGGGGTGCATACCTGCGAGAGGATGGCCTCGTCCTTTACCAGTTCTTTGATCATGATGCTCCGTTCAAGGATGGTTCGTCATTCGATGCTTGTCCGAGGATTTTATCATGAAGGAGGGGACGGGTTACCGCTGCCGTCGTTTTTGCGCTTGAGCTCGCCTGCGATGTGCTATACCTTGCCGGCGGCAGCATGGCCGAGCTTGGGAGCCGTCGTGCGTATGTGGCCGGTGGCTGTCTTTGCTCCGGTTTGCGCTCCCGAAGCGACGGCTTTCGCTGCTTGGGCGACCTCGGGCGCGACCTCTTTGGCCTTCGCGACAGCTTTGAGGATGTAAGGATTGGCCGCTGGTGTGACTATTGGAGCCACCTTCGCTGCTTTCTTCACCGTGGGCATGACGCGGGTCGCCGCGCGTTTGATGCCAGCAGGCAAGGTCGCGAAACGCAGCGCCTTCTCGGCGATGTCGACGGCCTTGCTGAAGGTTTCGGCCTGCTCAACTGCGGGCTTGTCGGAGCTGCTCGTGTCCTGCGAAGGCGCGTTCGCATCGTCTTGATCTTCGGTTTGGAAGTTAGTGGCATCAGGTCCGATTATTTTCAATGGTCATCCTTTGTGCTGTGAAACTAAGCAGGTTCGAGATCGTTTGTGATGCTCTGAATCGAGGTTAGGCCTGCTCGAAATAATCTATGTCCAAGCGTTTAACCTGAAAGCTTCTTTCGATGGTAACGCCTAAATCGTACTTGATCATTAGCTCAGATAGTTTCTGTCCATCGATGAGTACAATCGTTGCGTGGGGGTACCTGCTTGCGAAGTCCACTGCGCTTGAGTTAAAGCTTGACGTGGTGATAAATACGCCTCGTGCCACATTGCCAAGCGCGCCGGCGAATGCCTGCAATTCGGGTCTGCCGACTCTGTGGTCCTTGGCGTATCGCTTTGCTTGTGTATAAATGGGATCAAAACCGAGCGCGTCGGTTGTGATGATTCCGTCGATCCCGCTATCGCTGACGTACTGAGTTGCTCTCCCTTGTCCGTAACCCATCTTCACAAGCAGGTCGACAATGAGGTCTTCGAAAAACCTCGGGTCTTTATCCAGGATCGTGTCAAGAAGCTCATCTGCGAGCGAAGAGTTTATTTCTTCAATACTGTCTTCTATCATCTCTTGAGGGGATTTGATTTCCTCTTCGTCCTGGCGCTCGTCGATCTTGGACTCTACTCTGTTTTTGGTAGTGTTCCGGGGATTCCTTTGTTTGATGAGTCCGCAGGTTTTTCTATATACCTCGAGGTCGCTGGGTTTTTCTGCAAGGAACGCCAGGCCTTCAGCGCTTATCCGATAAATGCCTCTTGAAATACGGTTGACCAAGCCTGCGCGGTACAAATGGGATACACTCCAGTCGGTCCTGCTTTTGTAAGTGGGAACGCCGCTCGGCGTCGATTGTTCCATTTCTTCTTGGGTCAACCCGACTTCGCGCGCTACATCGTTCTGCACGTCTCGCCACCCTCGATCAATATCGTCGCCCATGACTCTCAAGACGACCCCGAACATTTCCGATTGAGTGGGAACAGCCACGATTGTCCTCCTCTGACATTTTGCTTCGCCATTAGGTTTGGCGTACCTTTGAAAAGACTAATTCGCTTAGAGTCCATAAGCAAGCAGATTGAGAATGCTGCGAAGCTAATCGTGCACATCTTGGGAGAGAATGGACTTTGCTTGCGCGAAAGGGGCTTGATTGCGTGCTGCCTAAGACGAGCTAGTCAGCCGAAGTCCGAAGCGACTATGGAGCAATTGCAGATCGGATGCATCTCATAGTATGCTACAAAAGTCGTTCTTCGAGATGGGAGCCCGTATGGGTGATGATTCGTCGCAGATTGTACGCGCGTTGATCAGCAACGTGGAGTACCGTTTCGTCGAGAAATTGTCTTCGGCGACGGACGGCAGCGAGGTTGTACTATGCGAGGCGCCCGACGGTGAAAGGAGATACGCGACTTGCGAGGCGTGGGAGGCCGGGTACGCGCGGTTCGAGGCGCGTCAATCGGCGGACGATGGCATCGTGACCTCGGCGAGCTCGAGCGCCGAGAAGCTTGCGCTGTTCAACCTGTTGTTCGTCATGCGCGGCGATGTGTATGCGAAGAGCTACTTTAACAAGAAAACGGGGCGTGTCGGTTATACGCCTGCGTGCGCTCACGAGTGGGATCGCGGTGTGTGCGGAAAGCCCCGAGTCAAGTGCGCAGATTGTCCGCATCGCGAGTTCTTGCCGCTTGACGGTGGGGTTCTCAGGGCGCATTTCCGCGGCACAGGGCGGGAGGGCGTCGGAATCGTTGCTGGCTATCCCCTCATCGACGACGACAAGACGCACGTGCTCGCGGTCGACTTCGACAAGGACGACTGGTGGCAGTCGGTCGGCGCGTTTCGAAGGGTATGCGAACGGGAGGGCGTGCCGGTCGCCATCGAGCGCTCGCGGTCAGGCAGCGGCGCGCATGCGTGGATGTTCTTCAGCGAGCCAGTAGCTGCGTCGGACTCCCGCAAGCTCGGATGCGCCCTGCTGACATGCGCGATGCGGATCGATCCGAACGTGCGGTTTGAATCGTACGACCGCCTGTTTCCTAGCCAGGACTCCACGCCGACCGGCGGCTTCGGCAACGCGATTGCCCTGCCGTTCCAGGGAGATGCGCGGCGTGATGGCAACTCGCTTTTCGTCGATGCGTCGTTCCGGCCCTATGCGGACCAGTGGAGGTTCCTCTCGTCGGTCGAGCGTATGACGCAGGCCGACCTCGTTCGATTACTACGGCGGTTCGGTAAGCGCATCCTCGGCGATCTGGAAGACGCAGACGCCTCGTCTGCGAGCGAGCTGCTCGATGCGGAGACACCGGCGTGCAAGGGCGGTGGAGGAGGCGCAGTTCTGCCATGGGCTTCGAAGGCTCGCGCGAAGCTGGGACCAGGGGACATGCCCGCGCTGGTGCGCATCGTGCGTTCGAACTTGCTGTTCGTGTCGAAAGAGGGCTTGTCGGCTGCGGCGATCGACCGGATCAGGCGTGTGGCCGCATTCGGAAACCCTGACTTCTACCGCGCGCAGGCCATGCGCCAGTCGGTGTACGGCAAGGAGCGGGTACTGCACTTCGACGAGGATGCTGGCGACTGGATCGGGCTGCCGCGAGGATGCGAGAACTCGGTGGCGGAGCTGCTCGCAACGTGCGGTGCGCAACCGATGTTCGAAGAGGCGCGTTGCGAGGGAAAGCCGATCAAGGTCGAATTTAAGGGTGCGCTGCGGCCCAAGCAAGTGCCCGCAGTCGAGGCACTCGCGGCATGTGACATCGGCGTGCTGGTTGCTCCGCCGGCGTTCGGCAAGACGGTGGTCGCCGCCAACCTGATCGCATGCCGCAAGGTGAGCACGCTCATTCTTGTAGAGAAGGTGACACTGCTCGAACAATGGAGGGATCGTCTCGAGCAATTTCTCGGCATTGACGAGGATCTGCCGGAATTGCTGACGCCGACCGGCCGCAAAAGCAGGAAGAAGCGTTCCATTATCGGTCAAGTTGGCGGAGGGAAACGCCTGCCGAGCGGCGTTGTCGACATCGCGCTTGTTCCGGCCCTGTTCGAGAAGGGCGACCTTCCGGGTGAGAAACGCGTGGCTAGCCTCGTGCAGACGTATGGAATGGTGATCTGCGACGAATGCCACCACGTGTCGGCCTTCAGCTTCGAGAAGGTCATGCGAGCGGTGAAGGCCCGTTACGTGCATGGGCTTACGGGAACGCCTAAGCGCTCCGACGGACTGCAGGCCATCGTGTTCATGCAATGCGGGACGATTCGCTACCGAGTGGGAAAGGGAGTGGTTGGCGAGGAGGAGCCGCTTGCGCGCGTTATGGTGCCGCGTTTCACGAAGACCCGCCTCGACGATGTCGACCAGAAGAACTTCAACCAGCTGATGAACGGGCTTTGCGCCGACGAGTCGCGCAACAGCCTGATCGTGCGGGACGTTGCACGCGTGCTTGACGGGGGAGGGACGGCGCTCGTCTTGACGCGGCGCGTTGAGCATGCGACGACATTGGAGAAGTTGCTCGCCGCGCAGGGCTATGAGACGATGCTGCTAGTGGGATCGGATCCGCAGAGAATCAAGCGCGAGAAGCTGCGCATGCTCGGACAGTTCGCTTCCGGGAAGCCGTTCGCTATCGTGGCGACGGGAAGCTATGCGGGCGAAGGGTTCGACGACGATCGTCTGGACGCGCTGTTTCTGGCCGGGCCGGTGTCATGGAGCGGGCTCGTAGCGCAGTACGTGGGGCGCCTCCACCGACGTCGCGAGGGGAAGGACGAGGTGGTCGTGTACGACTACGTCGACATGAATGTGCGGATGCTCGACGGCATGTATCGTAAACGCCTGAAGGAGTACGCTGCGCAAGGCTACGAACTGCGTCCGGCAGTCGATGAGGGCGACGTGCGCGGCGAGTTCGTGACCCCGGAGGCGTATCTGGAGCGTTTCGAATCGGATGTGGCGAAGGCGGCGAAAACGCTGGTGGTGGCTAGCTCGGAAGTCCACAAGCGCCGCGCAGAGTCGTTGGCGCCTTGCTTGGAGGCGGCAGTGGCGCGCGGGGTGGATGCGCAGGCGACTTTGCCCGACCCCGAAGGTGCAAAGCCGAAGAAGGCGCAGGCGATCGCGGATGTCGCCGCGCTGCTCAAGCAAGCTGGAGTCCGAGTATCGTTCCGCGAAGCCTGCCCCAATCTCGTAATCGCCGATAGCGCCACAGTCTGGTATGGCGGTATAGCCCCCTTCGCCTATCCGCGACCCGACGAACAGGTGCTGCGCTTCATCAGCGGCGAAGTGGCGAGGGAGTTGGAGAGGCTGGGAAGAGGGCGGGCTGTAGACGATGGGGATGCTGAGTCTGTCGGATGAAAACGTGTCGATACCCGAAATTGAGCATTCATGAGCGAAATCCAAGGACGGTCGCTCAGTCTGATTGCAGTGCCGAGACTGCGCCTGCGGTCAAGCTGAATCAACCACATCAACCGCCGTATCAAGCTTTTGTGTGTTCCCTCGGCTGTTTATGAATAAAGCGAAAGCATAGGGCATCACATGAGTATAATATATTCTTTATACTATTCGTTGCTTACATGAGGGGAGACTTGGCAGTGCAGACTATTGATCTATTCTGCGGTTGCGGTGGTCTGACTGCTGGTTTTCGTGCTGCCGGATTCGAGAATCTTGTGGGATTTGACAACTGGCAAGCAGCGCTTGACACGTACAGTGCTAACAATCCTGATCAGGGAGAAATGCTGGATCTCGGCGATTTGAGCGCTTCGCTTGAGAGGCTTGCCGAGTACAAAGGCATTGACGGCGTGATCGGCGGACCTCCCTGCCAGGATTTTTCGTCTGCGGGCAAGCGTACTGAGGGTGATCGTGCCGATCTGACTGAGAAATACGCCGCAATAGTGAAAGAGCTTGAACCGACTTTCTTTTTAATGGAAAACGTTCCTCGTGCAGACAAATCTCGTGCTTATGAAAAAGCGATAAAAGTTCTGGAAAAAGCAGGTTACGGTATCAGCAAGCGCGTCATAGACGCTTCTCGTGTCGGTGTTCCTCAATCGAGGAAGCGGCTTATCACGATTGGGTGGAAAAACGCTAACAAGCAGGATGAAATAGGCGAACTCTTGGATGCTGGATTGTCTGACCATAGGACGACCATGCGTGATTACTTCGGGGATGCGTTAGGCACGGAATATATTTACAGGCATCCTCGCTCTTATGCTCGTCGTGCGATTTTCAGTATCGACGAACCTTGTCCGACGGTGCGTGGGGTAAATCGCCCGATTGCGCCCGGCTATCCTGGACACCATGGCGATAAGGCCGACGCTTCCAAGGCTCGTCCGCTTACAACGGAGGAGCGCGCTCGCGTTCAAACTTTTGAAAACTGGACGTGGCCGAAAAGCAAAACTGACGCGGAGCAGATTATCGGCAATGCTGTTCCCGTCCTGCTCGCTAATTATGTGGCTCGCCAAATTGCAGCATACCAAGCAGCTCTTCCATCGAGCGATGAATAAGGACGGCGTCCAGTCTGCGTTCGGGCTTGAGAAGCGCTGCGCCTTCGGGTAGCAGTATTTCATTAGTTTCATTGACGGAAATGCGCGGATGGATGAAATGCTTTGACTTGATGAAAGGCCGAATACCGCCAGAAGTGAATGATCCCGCCTTGTCCGTTTGACCGCCGAACGTCACAAGCGAATGCGTACGCTCGAAAGTGACGCGTCCTTGCGCAGAATAATCGAACATCGACTTGATGAACCATATCAAGGCTCGTGCTGGTCGACCTATGGACGAAGTGCTTGTCGCGATTTCTCGCTTCATTGCAGAAGTGAAGAGCTGAAGGAACGCGGCGTTGGAAAAAAAGAAGACATCGTAGCATTCGTTATCAAGCACCGGCTCTTGTCCCTGCGTTCTCCATTCTCCGATGAGAACGAGAGGCTTTTGCTTGGGTATGCAGCGCCTGATCAGCTCGTTTGACGCTGCAAGAACATTGCTCCGGTGCCTCTTCATGAAGTCTTCGTTCGACCATTCGTAATCGATGGGGCTGCCTAATTCAGCAACAATAACTTCACCGACTTCTTGTCTGCGCAAGGGGCCAAACGATGCGGCAAACGAAAAACAGAGCTGCTCGATAGACGGTGGGCGAACAACCAGCTCGCAGCATTGTTCGTCTCGAGGCATTCTTGCGGTGCCGGAGGTCGGCACCGCAACGAGTTTCACCTCGAAGGCGGACACTTCGTCACCTGTTATGCGGTTTTTAACTACTATATCAGAGCGATTTGCTTCGTTTACGGCGTATTGGCTGTATTGCTCGAAGCTGTCTTCGAAGTGGTATTCCGCATCGTACGGATCGCATCCTATTATATCCTTGAGCGGTGTTAGCTTGTGTTTTGTTGTCGGTGCATCGCCCTCGCCGAGGTCGGCTACGATGTAGTTCATCGGCAGATTCTTCTCGCACGCAAGGTAGTTTGCCAACGCGATGGGGAAAGCCGTTGTAAACGTGTTTTTCCCGAAGGCATCTCCGCTTTCGAAATCATTGTTTGAATGGGTCAAGCCATAGAGATAGGTCATCGATGCCGCCTAAATCGAGTTGAAACTACATTCGAATATTATACGGGTTTGGTTCTGGATGTTGTAAAGAATGATACGTCGTCTGCGTGCTTTATGCGGTGAGGGTCCGTGGACCCCGTGCAAGAACCCTGGAGCTTGGTTATGGCGGCATCGTTGAGTCTCAGCGAATGGCGGCAGGGCGATCGCGGGGATTCGTTCGTGTGCCTTTTTAGCGAGATTTTCGAGAGGCTCGTGTTTCGGACGTTTACGCGTTTACTCGATGTCTCACGTCCGTTCCGTGGAGTACGCGGCATCGTCTGTATTGATATGATTGCAGTATCGACATAATCGTCGTTTGAAGTTGGACTCGGGCGTGGGCGTGACGCTGCAGTGGTTGGCTGGGAGATGGTAGAAATGGGTCTCGATGCATTTGTTGCGTGCAATTGTCTTAGGGATGGAAAACTTTCGAACCCTCTTGAGCCTTTTACGATGGACGATGTCTACCGGGATGCGGAAGGACTACTCTCATCTCGGATGCTTGATTGTTTCTTAGTGCAGCTTGGTTTCGAGGAGTACATGAGGTGCTATGGTGCTCTCGATCGCCGCTTTTCTGACTGGTTGGATAAACCGTGCGAGCATGAAGGCAGAGAGTATCTTAGCGAGTGCGTATCTAATTGGTCGGGAATTGGCCAATTTCGATCTATCGTCGCAAGCCTTGGTGGAGAGGTCGCGTACCCGATCTTGAGCCATCTTTTGCCGGGCGGCGATGGTGGCAGTTTTCCGGCGGAGTTGGCAGCTGAAGCAATAGAGGAGATTGACGAACTTGTTGAATTTGCGAAGCATCTTGTTTTCAACTCTTTGGTTTGCGAGGGGTTTGAGGAGCCTATATGGTCTTGCGCCGATAGGTTCACGGGGCCCTTTATGATGGCTCCTTATTTGGAAGTTGGCATGGATGGCGATCGAGTCTATTTTGCGACGGAGGATCGCAGGGTGACAAGTCGTCGTTTCAGGCAAGAGCCCATCGGTCCCGCAGAATGTAATGGGCCCCAGGAAATGGAAATAACCGTTTGCGAAACCGGGGAGCGTCTTCGCATCTTCGACTCGATCGGGCCAAGCGGAGAGCCGAAGACCGTACGCGAGTTCTGGATCGAACCCAGGGAGGCACCTTTTATGTATGAAGGTCGCTATCTCACGGCAGAACGAATCGGGTCTTTGCTGGCTGCGTCGTTGGAGACGGGAAATCCCGTACAATGGTGTTGAATGCGGCATCCTGTCGATGCGGTTGATTGTGAGTGTGCTTAGCTTTTCCTGAGATTCCCACTTTGCAAGATCAGTCGATGGGAGGCGTCGAGCGTTTCATCAAGATTCTATTTCCCTTGGGCTACTACCAAGGTTGAAGGCGGAGGCGGACCGCTGTCTATTCTCCAAGAGGGGCCGTTGGCAGCGGCTCCGGTGCTCGTCAATCAAGGGCGGTTCTAATTCAGGTAGTTCTCGGGGATAGCCCGTGCGGCGGTTTTCTTCTCGAAGCTGTAGGCGATGTTGAGCAGCTTCTCATCCTCCTTTCGCCCTGCGACGAAGGTGGCCCCTCTTGGGGCGCCTTCGTCCGAGACGCCGGCGGGCACCGTCAGCTCGGGGTATCCCGCCGTGGCTGGCACGAGTACGCCTTCGTTGTCGTAGAACACGAGGGCGTCGAGCTTCTCGTCGCGAAGCAGGTCATCGATCCTGCTTTGCGCGGTTTTGACCATCGCCTCGACCTTCGCTTTGTCGAATTCGGTCACTTCGTTCGCGTCTTCAAGGAGATCCTGGCCATATTTCGCCCGCCTGCTCGGGTCTTTCTGGTTGAAGGCGATCAGATCGGAAAGGCTTTTCACCGGCGCTACTGCGGAGAAGTTGGCGGCAGCGGCCGCGCCGCTTCCGAAGCTGGATCCTTCCGGCGAAAGGTTGAGGGGATCGAAGGGATTGTGGGTTTGGCCGGCCTTGGAGCTGTAGCCGCTCGGCATCTTCGTGTCCATGAAGTTTGCGAGTTCGGACAGGTTCGATTTGCCCAATATGATCGCACCGCTGTTCGTCAGGGCCGTTACTACGTCAGCGTCGTCTTTTGGCGTGAAGTCCTTGAGCGCGTAGGTGCCGCCGCTGGTGGGCATGGTGTTCGTGTTGACGTTGTCTTTGACGAGGACGGGGATTCCCCTCATCCCCGCCGGAGTTGCGGAGCTCGCGTCGAGGGCGCGGGCTTCCTCTATCGCCTTCGGATTGATCGCCGCTACTGCGTTGATGCCCTTTTCACCGGCATCGTATGTTTTGATGCGATTCAGGTAGAACGCCGTCAGTTCTTCGTAGGTCAAGTCGCCCCTGGAGATCGCCGCGTGCAGGTCCTCGATGGACTTCTCCATGATCAGGTCTTTTTTCGCACGGACTTTTTCGAGGTCTATCCCGGCAAGCTGCGAGTCGATGAGCGCAACCTGTTGGTCTTTGTCGTAGGAGATGCGCTCTTCCTGTTCGGGCGCGAGCGATCTTGGAAGCGCTAGCGCCGCTATGGCAACGCCGACCAGGGCGATCAATATGATCGATGCGGGCAGTATGATTTTCAGGCGGGTCTTCATCGCGGTCTCCTCGCTTCGGTTGGTGATGCGGTGTCTGCCTCTGTGTTTTCGGTTGCGCCGTGGTGCTGCGGGGTTTCGCCCGGGAGGTGGGTTCGTCCAACGGCATTTTGTTGCTGCGGTCTTTTATGCCACGTCAAACGAGATTTCAGGTGTTTTTAAGGTTAGGCGATGCGCGACGAGGAGCCGGTTGGTGTGGGGTGTGGGCATGTGGGTGGAAACCGAGAAAAGTGTTTTTTGTCCAATATTCGGTACACGGTAGGCGTGTCGATTGTTGTATGCTGAGTTTTGCAGGTAGCAATTAGTTGAAGGGGAAGGTATGAAAAAGTCGGGATGCCTCGGAGCTCTTCTCGCGTTGCTTCTTGCTCCTTTTGTCATCATAGGGAAGGTGCTAGCGTACCTGGTCAAAAAGGTCTGATCCCTGCAGAGGAGCCTTCGCGCTGTCGTCATTTTCGGAACGGCTGTCTCTTCGGGATGTTTCGTCTTTTAATCGCGAGACTACGAAGGGGGATCGGCGGTCTGCATACGAGGGGTGAATGTGGCTATTTGCAATCTAGATCAACTCAACAGAATCGACCTGCGTAAGGTGTGGCCGAACGAGGCGCGCGACTTCACTAAGTGGCTTTCCGTGGAGAGCAACCTCAACATGCTCGGCAATGCGATCGGCATCGAGCTCGAGCTCGTCGAGACCGAGTCATCCGTCGGCTCGTTCAACGTCGACATCTACGCGCAGGAGTCTGGAACCGGGCGCAAGGTTGTCATCGAAAACCAGCTCGAGGATACGAACCATGACCATTTGGGCAAAGTCATCACGTACGCTGCCGGCAAGGGCGCCGAAGTTGTGATCTGGGTTGTTGCCCGCGCGCGCGACGAGCACAGGCAGGCGATCGAGTGGCTCAACCAGCACACCGACAGCAGCTTCGGTTTCTTCTTGGTGGAGATAGAGCTGTGGTCTATCGGCGACTCGTTGCCCGCGCCGCGCTTCAACGTCGTTGAACAGCCAAACGAGTGGACGAAGACCATCAAACTTAGCGAGTGCCTTTCCGAGACCGAACGCACCAAGCTGTCGTATTGGACGAAGTATCGTGAGGTCGCGCAGGCATCGTTTGAGTTTCTGAAGGTTTTCAACCCGCAGAAGCCTTCGAAGGATCATTGGACGACGCTGCGCTGCGGAACATCGTCCTATCATATCGCGTTGCTCGTCGATACGCAGCGCGGCTGCATCGGCATTGAGTTCTACGTGCCGGACAATAAAGAGATCGGTCGCAAGGCTATCGAGAACGCGTCATTGTTCGAGGAGCGGCTAGGGCTTGTAGAGAAGCCCTTCGATGCCAAGAAAGCATCCGGGCTGCGATTCTACAAGGAAGGCTGCAGGATCAAGGGCAACCAAGATGCCTGGCCGGGTTTCATTGCCCAGCAGCTGAGATGGGCTCTTGTGATGAAGAAGATTGTCGACGAATTGGAGCTGTAGGCGATGATGGACCTGACCTTGCTTCGAGCCCTTTTGAGCTCGGGATCAATTTGCTGAGCGATTGCCAGGCGAGGGGAGTGGGATCCGAGGCGATGCGGGCTTTCCTGCTTGGGTTCGAGGAGGTCGTCGGGCCAACGGGGTTTGTCGCGAAGATCGAGGCCGCCAACGGCAACAGCCGGCGCATGTCCAGAAGGCTAGGGTTCAGGCTCACTGGCATCGAGGCCTTCCTTACTGAGGATCCGCAGGTGCTAAGAAGTCTTGAGGAATCGAGGCTTTCATGCATTGATGAAGCCATCTGCGCCCTTGCCGAAGAGCTCGGTGTCGAGCCTAGGACGCTCTTGAGCCATGTTCTCGTGTTCGAAAAGGATCCGACTCGCGAAGAGGAATTGGGGTAATGTCGCATTTGTCCAATGTCTGGTTGTAGGGGTGCCATAGAGACAGATTGAGTCGGCTGCTGTTGGTTGCGAGGTGACGCATGAGATGGCATGAGGCACCAAAGCGCGCCATATAAGAACCACCGGGAGAGACGGAAAAAGCACCCAGCCCGGTGGGTGCGAGAGCGCGCGGGGCTGGGTGCTAACAGATGTCAAGGTATTCCAAAGCGTACAGAAATATTAGAACAAGTGTTCCCTTGCCTCATTCAGGGATTCGTTTTCTCCAGTGAACTCTAATTGTTTGGAGTTCATGTAGTTTGTCGGATTGTCCCTAGCTTTTATGAGTTTGGGAACCAAATGGGAATCGGCGATCTTGGATGTTGAGCTCTTTCTTGAACATAAAAGCATTTGCTGTTTCGCCATTTGCAAACCCTAACTTCTTGTGATGGAGCTTCATGGTGCTATGCATGTGGAAATAAGCTCTAATTAGGGCGGTTCTCCGCTTTGCGACAAGTGTTTCGCTTTCGAATGCGCTTCGGAAAGAATCGACAGCTTCTTGTCTTGCTTTGCTTGTATTGCTTATCTGGGTTCGCTTGTCCTTTAGCTTGTCTTCAAGGGCTTTATGGATGAAACTATCGTTAAGATGGGAAAGACGGGCTTCACGAGCTGCTTCAAGAACGGCTTTCTTGTAAGCACGGAAAGCTTCGGTAACATCTCTATTTTCCTTAACCGCCTCAGGAACGTCTCGCCTAAAAGATGTGTCGATTTTTGCCAAAGCAGTTGCATAATCAATCGACGTATATTTTTTACTGCTGAAGCCGTAGGAGCTTTTTCGAACTTGATTGATAACTTCTCGTCATGATCAACGCCGTATCTGCCGATGAAGTCAATTAGATTCTCTTGTCGTTCTGCTTCAGGTTCAAGAAGCTGCTCGTTAAATTGAACACTATATTCACTTTCGATTGACCTGGTTTTGATCTCTTCGACTTGATCAAACGCTGAGCCGAAGTAGAGCTTCAATTTCTTATTGAAAGCTTCACCTTTGTTTTGAAACAGCGAAGAGACATAGCTCTGATCGAAATAGTCAAAGCGGAAGGAGCCGTCAGACAGGCTCGTACCCGATAATGAAGTAACGGCGGGGATTTCGGTCCTCAGAAACTCAATCCTTTCTTCATCAACCGGATCCTCAAATCTGGCGTTGTCCAGCGAGAGTGCAATCCTGTCAAGTAGAGCGGATTTGCCGCTGCCACGCCCGCCGATAATTGCGTTGAGTTTTGGGGATAACTCGATTGACTGTTCGCCGATTATTGCTGTTCCAAGATATTTTCCCTTTTCGTTTTCAGGTATGAAAAATTGTGCTGGACGAATTCGGGATAGCTCAGATCCAACCATCTGAATGCCTGAAAAATAGGCAAGTTGGCTACTTGTGTTGCTAATTCGACTAACGATTGTTTAGATAGTGAATCCAGCAAGTAGCCCTTGGCGTCGGACAAGCCCGGTTTAACGGGCCGTCTTTCGCCGCAACTTGCCGCGCTGATGCAGGCTATGCGGGGGATCTCCCGCGCCCCTAATAACCGGGCTTAACGTCCCTTGGCAACAAGCTAATGCGTTTACATGGAATTCTATGTAAAATATGACCATGCATAAAATGGCTGAAAGGTGCACATCATGGCCATAATTCGTCCCGTAACAGAGCTTCAGCGTAAGGTCGGCGAGCTCTCCAGGCTTGCCAAGGAAACCAAGGAGCCGATCTACCTCACCAAGAACGGTGCCGAGCATCTTGTGCTCATCGACTCCGATACCTTCGCCGCGCTTCAGAAGCGCGCGGAAGAAATGCATCAAAACCAGAAATAGCGAAAGCTCGCTAAAATCCACCAGAACAGGGGCTGTTATGAACAGCGATGAATTGATTAAGAAAGTCGGCGTAAACATTCAGGAAAAGGCGGCGCTCATCTGGAACGGGTCGCGTCCCGAATCATGGTGTATCAAGGGTCGTCGCCTGGAATCGCCGGCACCCTTGCTCGGTGAATCTTAGCCTTCGTCCCCCTTCGGGTCAATCGCGCTTCCGATGATCCTGCGGGCCGCCTCCCGGGCGGCGCGCACCTCCTCCTCCGTCGGGGCGGGGCGCTCGGGCGCCTTCCAGGCGTGGGCGAGCGAGGGCCTGGAGATGACGCAGCGCACCGACCACTCCTCGTCGGCCTCGATCAGCGCCGCGCCCACCAGGCGTATCAGCGACTCGCGCGAGGGGAACCCCTGCACGACGTTGGCGCGGCGCTTGATCTCGCGGTTGGCCCTCTCCTGGACGTTGTTGGTGCGGATCCTGATCCTGTGCGACGCCGGGAACGCCAGGTAGGCCAGCGCCGACTCCTCGGCCTCCAGCAGGGCCTCGCCGGCGCCCTTGGAGAGCTTCAGGATCTCCTCGGTCGCCTGCTGGTAGCACGCCCTCACCAGGATCGGGCTCTTCTGGGCGAAGACGGCCTTCATGGCCTCGCGGGCGCGGCGCTGGTCCTCCCTCTTGCAGATGCGCCCCGCCACGTTGCGCATGAGGTGCGTCACGCAGCGCTGCCAGGCGGCGCCCTGGAAGGTCTCGGCCGCCGCCGCCCTGAGCCCCTCGTGCGCGTCCGAGACGACGAGCCTCACGCCCTCGACGCCGCGTGCGCGCAGGTCGGACAGGAACGCCCTCCAGCCCGCGCGGCTCTCCGTGTCGACGCAGTCCACGCCCAGGAAGCGCTTGTGGCCCGTGTCGTCGAGCCCGATGGCGGTCACGACCGCCTGGGACACCGAGCGGCCCTCCACGCGGCACTTCACGTAGGTTGCGTCGAGCCAGAGGTACGCGAAGCGCACGCCGTCGAAGCGCTGGCGGCGGAACGCGGCGACCTCGGCGTCGAGGACCTCGCACAAGCGCGACACCTGCGACTTCGACATCGACGACACGCCGAGCTCGCCGGCGACGGCCTCCACCTTGCGCGTGGACACCCCCCATGACGTGCATCTCGGCCACCGCCGCGACCAGAGCGCGGTCCACGCGGCAGTAGCGTTCGATGAGGTCGTCGGGGAAGAACGAGCCGGAGCGCAGCTTCGGGATCCTGAGCGTCACGTCGCCGACGGAGGTGGCCAGGCCCCGCTCGCGGTAGCCGTTGCGGGAGTTCGTCCGCTCGGGGCTGCGCTCGCCGTAGGCCGCCCCGCATTCCTCGTCGGCCCTCGCCGACATCGCGGCGTTCGCCACGAGCTCGAGCATCCTGCGCCCGAACTCGCGCAGGTCGACGCACTCCTCCAGGATCGCGAGCGCGAGCCCCTTCACTTCGGGGTCGTTGAATAGTACAGTGTCCATAGCGGGCATCGCCTTCCTTCGAATCGGATTTTGTGGTGATTGACGATTCTAGACGATGCCCGTTTTCCTCGGGCGGGCTTCGCCCGCCCTCCAGAAACGGGTTGATACACCAACTTTCGGGACGCTACCCTGGAACGTTGCGGACACGTTGCGCGGTCCCTACAAGCCCCACGAGTACGGCCTCGTCATCTTGCCCATGACGGTCATTAAACGTTTTCACGACTGCCTGCTGCCAACGCACGGGAAGGTCGTGGAAGCCGCAGAGGAGTACAAGAACTTTGCCGTCAAGGACGGTTTCCTCCGAGAGGCATCCGGTTACCCCTTCTACAACACATCCAAGTTCACCTTCGAGACGCTCAAGGCCGACCCCGCCAACATCGAGGACAACTTCAAGGACTACCTCAACGGTTTTTCCGAAAACGTGCAAGACATTTTGGCGCGCATGGATTTCTTCCGCCAGATTGAGCGCCTGAGCGATCCTGATGCACCTTTGCTGTACCAGGTGGTGAGCGACTTCTGCGCGGAGCGCGCCGACATGTCTCCTGAGAAGATCAAGCCCGTTGACATGGGCTACATCTTCGAAAATCTTATCCAGCGGTTCTCCGAATCCTATGACGAGGATGCCGGAGCCCGCTTCACAAGCCGCGACATCGTCTATCTCATGACCGATTTGCTGATTGCCGCCGACCCCCATGTCTTCGACGGCGATCGCATCTCCAAGACCGTATACGATCAGACCATGGGCACTTCCCAGATGCTCAGCTGCACCGAGGAGCGTTTGCGCCAGCTTGACGATGACGCTCGTGTGACTTGCTTCGGCCAGGAGTTCAATCCTTTCACCTTTGGCATCGCCAAGGCATCCGCGCTAATTCGTGGAGAAGACGATGCGAATATGCGGTTTGGAGACACCCTATCATCAGACAAATTCGCGGATTATAAATTTGACTACTGTATTTCGAATCCGCCTTTTGGAGGCGACTGGAAGCTTGAAGAAACCGCCGTCAGAAAAGAAGCCAAGCTTACTGGAAGCCGATTCCATGTCGGACTTCCCGCTCGTGGCGATGGCCAGATGCTCTTTATGCTTAACGGAATCGCAAAGCTAAAGGACGAAGGCGTAATGGTGATTGTCCAAGACGCATCGCCTCTTTATAAAGGAAAACCTGAAAGTGGCGAAGACAAGATTCGTTCCTATATTCTTGAAAACGATTGGCTCGATGCGATTATTCGTTTGAGTGGAGACGCTTTCTACAACACAGGGTTAGTAACATTTTTATGGGTCATCAATAAAGGCAAGCCTGAAAAACGAGCAGGAAAAGTGCAGTTGATTGATGCCTCGGGTTGTTGCGTGCCAAGAAATAGACCCATTGGTAAAAAGAGGAATGACATAACCAAATTCTGTCGTGATTTGGTTCTTGAGGCGTTCTCGGATTTTGAGACGAAAGACTACTCGTCTTCTTCAGAAAGCGGCAATGCCATTCATGTACGTTCTCTGGTTTGCGATGCTGCTGATTTTGGCTACAACAGGGTTGGCGTCTGCGAACCCCTGTTTAACCCTGATGGGTCAATTGTGGTCGATAAGAAAGGGAGCCCGGTTGCTGATGCCGAGAGGGAAGATACCGAAGATATTCCGCTTAGTTACGATATTGACGAATACATGGAAAAGAAAGTTCTGCCTTTCAATGAGCATGCGTGACTAAACAGAAAGAAGCAAAAAACAGGTTACACTATCCCATTCACCAGGTTCTTCTATGAATTTATGGATCTTGAAACCGTCAATGACGCGGCTCAGGAACTTTCTTGCTCGATGAATAGGAGTGCTGCAGAAGTTGGTAGGCGTTTCGCCATGCTTCCTGATCCGGAGATTTGCTATGAAGCAAGCGAAACATGGCTAGGTGACATCCCTGAATCTTGGAGTGCTCTTCGTATTGGAGACCTGTTCGAATTAAGGTCAACAAAAGTGAGTGATGAAGATTACCGACCGCTTTCCGTAACCAAGAAGGGCATAGTCCCTCAACTTGATTCTGTTGCTAAAAGCGATAACCATGCGAATCGAAAGCTTGTAAAAGAAGGCGACTTTGCCATCAACAGCCGATCCGACCGTAGGAATTCTTGCGGCTTTTCTCCATACGATGGATCTGTTTCAACTATTACTACAGTCCTTTTTCCGAGGCAGCCAATTGTTTCGAGATACTTTGACCTGCTGTTCGACACCCCAAGGTTTGCAGAGGAATTCTACCGATGGGGGCATGGAATTGATAGCGATATCTGGACGACCAATTGGTCGGACATGAAAAAGATCGTTATCCCATGTCCTCCAATCAGTGAACAGAAAAGGATAGTGGATTATCTGTCTGACGAATTGAAGCAAATTCGTTCTGCCAGGGCGTCTGTTCAGGCCGAGATCGAGAATATTTCGTTTGATGTGGTGACGGAGAGACTCTGTGCTATCGATGACGCTGTAAGTGATATGACGGACGGCAACAAACAGAATGTACTTGCCGAATTAAAGCTTGGTCGCTTGAGTGAGTCCCTTGAATCGCTCAACAAGCTTCAGGAGACATTTGTGTACGAAATCGTTACTGGTAAACGGAGGGCTATGTAATGATTGTCACAAAAGAGAAAAATTTAGAGGAAGACATCGAGTCCTTCCTCTGTTCAGAAGCGGGTGGGTATTATAAATCTAAAGACAGCCAATCCCTCCTATACGTCGAAGACGGAACCTATCAGGTTGTAGACGGGCACGGCTACCGAGATATGCCTGGAAAAGGTATTGATATCGCAACATTGGTCAATTTTGTCCAGACCACGCAGCCAAAAGCTTGGGAGCGTTTTGAGAAGCAGTGCAATTCCGATCCTGAGAAGAAGTTCTTTAAGGTTTTTCAAGATGCCGTAAGTCTTTACGGCATCGTTCATGTACTAAAACATGGTTTCAAACATCGAGGCATAGCCTTCAAAGTTGTGTATTTCAAGCCAGAGTCGAGCCTGAATGATGCTGCTAACAAGCGATATGGCCAAAATGTTTGCCGTTGTATCCGCCAATTTCATTATGAGACGATTCCTAGCCATTCTGTCGATATGGTTTTGGATGTAAACGGAATTCCTGTTGTCGCAATTGAGCTAAAGGATCAGTTCACTGGCCAGAACGTCGAAGATGCCATGCGTCAGTGGCGAGAGGACAGAGACCCTCGCGAAGAATCGTTCAAATTCGATAATCGTGTCGTTGCCTTTTTTGCCGTTGATCTTTGCAACGTGATGATGACAACAAAGATTGAAGGTTTGACCACTTCCTTCTTGCCGTTCGACCAAGGTTCGAACGGAGCTGGAAATGATGGTGGTTCTGGAAATCCTAATAATCCACATGGTTATGCAACTTCGCATCTTTGGAAAGAGGCTCTGCAGAAAGATAGCTTGCTTGATATTCTCCAGAAGTTTATTCACCTTGAAGTAAAGGAAGAAACGAAACTTGACTCCAAAGGTATCGAGGTTAAACAGAAGAAGAACCGCATAATATTCCCTCGCTATCATCAGCTTGACGTTGTCAGAAAGATTGTTGGGGATGTCATCGAATCAGGATCGAGCAGCAGCTACTTGATTCAGCATTCTGCGGGATCGGGGAAGTCGAACAGTATTGCTTGGACAGCGTATCGATTTGCCTCGCTGTTTAGGGGTGACAAGCCCTTGTTCGATTCTGTTGTTGTCGTCACCGACCGCAGGGTTCTTGACGATCAGCTGCAAGAAACAATCAGCGGATTCGACCATGCTGTTGGCAGCGTTTGTATTATTGACAAAAAGAAAGATTCTGGCGACTTGCGCGATGCTCTAAACGATGGAAAGCGCCTTATCGTATCGACCTTACAAAAGTTCCCTGTAATCTTTGAGGAGGTCGAAAGCAGCGGAAAACGTTTCGCTGTGATTGTTGATGAGGCCCATTCGAGCCAGACTGGTACCAGTGCGCTCAAGCTTAAGGCAGCCCTCGCTGATACCGAGCAGGCCTTGCGGGAGTACGCCGAAATCGAGGTCGAGGCTGAAGGTGAGGTCGAAGACTGGGAGGATGAGCTCGCTAAGGCCTTGTCCGTGCATGGTCGACATGAGAACCTGACATTCTGCGCGTTTACCGCAACGCCAAAGGAGCAGACGCTTGAGATATTCGGAGTGGAACATCCGGACGGATCTTATCGCCCGTTCCACATCTACTCGATGCGCCAGGCGATTGAGGAGGGCTTTATCATGGATCCTCTCGCCCATTACGTCTCCTACAGTGAGGCGCTTGAAATTGCCAGGACGATTCCTGACAATCCAGATGTCCCATCCAGTCCGACACTGAAATTATTGCGCAGATACAAGGAGTTGCATCCTTACGCTTTGGGCCAGAAGGCGGAGATCATCGTTGAGACTTTCTGCTCTGTTACCCGGAAGAAGATAAAGGGCAAGGGCAAGATGATGGTCGTCACAGCATCGCGCCTTGCGGCTGTGCGCTATTACCACGAAGTAAAACGGTATATGCAGAAGAAGGGATATGACGACCTTGAGGTTCTGGTCGCTTTCAGCGGAACGATAGTTGATCCCGCCGATCCGGGTGGTAAGGAATACACGGAGCCAGGAATGAATGTAGGCCATGACGGCCAGAGGGTTGCCGAGAGCCAGACTAAGGCAGAGTTCCATGATTATGGCGACATGCTCATCGTTGCCGAGAAGTACCAGACTGGATTCGACGAGCCGCTGCTTCACACCCTTGTGATAGATAAGAAGCTTCGTGACGTTAAAGCCGTCCAGACGATTTGCCGCGTAAACCGCATCCATCCCGACAAAGAGGACACTTACGTACTTGACTTCGTGAACGATCCTGCAAATATACAGGAAGCCTTCAGCCGTTTCTATACGGAGACCTCTCTTACTGAGCAAATTAATACTGACCTGTTGTACAAGGTTCAGAGGGAGATCGGGGAGTTCGGGCTTTACGACCAATCGGATATCGAGGCCGCTGCAGATATCGCCCTTACCGAGGGCGGCAAAGACCGCGCGAACCTGCAAGGGAAACTTGCCGGTGTTTTGAAGCCCGCTATTATCCAGTACGATTTGCTGGATGAGGAGCGCCAATATCAGGTCCGAAGGAAGGTGCGCAGTTTCTGCAAGTGGTATTCGTACATCACCCAGATTGTTCGCATGTTTGACAAGGATCTCCACAAGGAGTATGTCTACCTGAACTACCTGAGGCACTTTCTGAAGGCCGAACCAATCCCTGTTGAGGGCATCGACGATAAAGTTGAGATGCGCTTTTACAAGCTCAAGAAGGAATTTGAGGGCAGTATCACCTTAGAGGAGGGTGGCGGCGTGCTCGAGCCCTCTTCGGGGTCTGGTAGCAGTAGCCTAGACAAGAAGAAAGATCCCCTGCAGGCCCTCATTGATAAATTCAATGAACAGTGGCTTGGCGAGTTTACCGAGGGCGACCGTGTGGTCATCACGACTCTCTGGCAGAGGATGTCCGCAATGCCTGAAATTGAAGACACCATCCGCCGTGATGGCCGTGTTGTCTTTGAGAACAGCGTCCTACCGAAGGCTTTTGATGAAGTTGCAAGAAAAGCTTACGTGGAGAACACAGAATCGTTCACCTCGCTTTTTGAGGACAGCGCAAAGTACAAGGCAATGATGTCTGCCATCGGCGAACTGCTAGTAAGCCATTTCGTTGGTAAGTAAGGGAATCTTAAGAAGGAACGATAACTTTCTGATAAGTGATAGACGCTGGTTCCCAATAATCCCCCTGGTTCCCAAATGGTTCCTTTTCAGCAGAAATCACGTGCGGCCATTCTGGGTCATTGTTGGCCATCTGGTAAAACCAGGAGACAACAAAGGTTAGGTAGACAAACAAATCTACCCAACCCTTTTCGGTGCTGTACTGCGGTTTTCCTTTGGATTGCACCTTCTCCCGACAAACTACGGAGAGTAAACCACGCTCCAGAAAGCCTCTTATCAACTGGTAAAACTAATACACTTTTTACTGTACATTACTCCCACTCAGTGACTAATCCAGTACGGGTGCTGCCGATCCGTGCCGCGTCATACCGCCTAAGGGCTGATTCGTGCGCAATTTAGGCGAATCAGCCCCTTGATTCGCGATTTCGGGAATGACTCAACTGATTCGCGAAATCGCAGGTCGCTCCTTTAATCATTCCCGGGTTTCCGCCAGGATTCGTAGCGGATGGCTTAAAACAGAGTGATTCGGAGACCAACCCGCACATATCGCTATCGCTTCATCTTCTTCAAGTTAGCAAGCTTCCATTGCGCTTCCGGGCTCGCGACAGCGGCTTGGGCGATGGCGCACTCACCGAAGAGGAGCTCGGGGCGGTATTCCCCTTTGGCGAACAAGTCCAAATAGAGTCTCTCGCCGTCCTTTCTAGGCAGGATGTAGGCCGACGTGAGCTCCTCCGCGTCGAGCATCAAGCCTGCTGGCGTCGGCTCTTTATCCCTCGAATGCAGCATCGGTAGCAGCTGGTCTTCGCGCAAATACCTTTGAGCTCCAGCATGGACTGGGCTACAGACTGGGAATTTCATCCGGCAGCGGAGCCTGCATGAACGATTTAGGTGCCCTCTACTATATGGGAGACCTTGTTGAACAGGACTACGCCAAAGCCGCGGAACTCTACGAAATGGCAGCTGACGCAGGTTGTTTCCAGAGCATCATCAACCTCGGTTATATCTACGAGTACGGAAGGACCGGCAAGCCCGACCACACCAAGGCCTATCAGTGGTATTCGCTCGCCGCAGCGCTTGCGCCCTCCAGCGAAGCGGTATACAAACTCGGCGACATGTTCGGCCGCGGTCGCGCCGTGCCACAAGACAAGTCAAAAGCATACCGTCTGTACGAACGCAGTCTTGAGCTTGTCCGCGACGATGTTGAGTTTGTCCAGCCCGCCATTCGCATAGCCGCTATGCTCATTGACCCCGATGCCCCCTCCTGCGGCATCGACCGTAATCCCCTACGCGCTGACGCTCTATCAGCGCACCGAGATTGGCCTGCGCATCGACATCGCCAACGGCATGACGTATTACACCAAGCGCCTCCGCGAGGCGATCGAAGGCCAAGAGAAGGCCCGCAAGCTCGTCGAAATGGACGATTTTGTGATTGACCGCTAACAACCGCTCACGCGCGTCTTGCCAACATTGGTAATCCGCTCCCGCTCTGAAACCCTTCATGGCAGGAGCGGATTCGCATCTCGAAGAATCGAAAACGAAGAGGCCCCGGGATTCCCGAGACCTCCTCAATATACATAGTTCAGCTTGCTTACTGTTCGCTCTTCGCAATCGCCTGGTCGATAAGCTTGTCAAGCGCCGCGCGCTGCTCGGCGGAGCTGATGGCGCCCATGATGGGCTCCCCTACGATGTTGCCGTTCTGGTCGATAACGTAGGTTGTCGGGAACGAGAACAGATTTGACGTAAACTTGCCGGCCTCGCTATCCGACTTGAACCAGATGTTCTTATATGTCACGCCCTTCTTGCTCAGCACGTCCTTGGCATCTGCAATCTCGTCCTTGTTGCCATCGAGCGTAAAGGAATTGACACCCACGACCTGGCCACCCTTCTCGGCAAGCTCCTTGTTCAGGTTCTCAAGATCGCCCAGCTCGCCCACGCACGGCTTGCAAGTGGTAAACCAAAAGTTCATGACGGTGACCTTGTTCTTAGAGAACAGCTCGTCGCTGCTCACGTCGTTGCCGTCCAAGTCCTTGCCCGTAAAGCTGGGGAACTTCGTCGCCTCGCTCGAAGCATCGGCGCCAGCCGTCATGCCAGCGGCCGAAGCGTCGACGCTCTCGCCTGCGCTCGGCGTGCTTCCACAGCCAGGAAACTCCTTTTCCAGGCTCTCGAGCTTGTCCTCGATCTCCTTGATCTGCTGCGCACCGGCCTTGAGCGTCTTCAACTCATCCGCTGCAAACTCATCCTTGGCGCCGTCGATGGTCTTGAGCAGGAAATCGCCATAATTGCTGCCGTCCTCGATCATCGGCGTATCTTTATTGGCGGCAAGAAACACCTTTTCCCACAGCGCATTATCGCTCGAGAGGATATCGTTCTGCTTCTGCATGAGCTTCGCATAGAGCTCGGCGGCCTCGTCGGCGTTGGCCGGCTCTTGCGCAATGAGCTCCGCGATCTTAGGATCGGAGCCCGTAGATTCGCTCGCGTTGCCACCGGGCGCCGAACACGCCACAAGACACAGGGCCAGCACCGGCACCATAAACAGGGCCGCAATCTTAGATAGTTTCATGGTCATTCCTCCGTTTTGTCGAAACTTGCTTACTTTTTATCGGCGGTCAGAGGGAGCTTTTCTTCCGACACATCCAGGCCATAGCGATAGCTGATGGCATCGACGGGACAGGCCCCGATGCACTTTCCGCACCGGATACATTCGGCATGATTGGGTGCGCGGACCACATCGACGTCCATCTGGCAAACCTTTGAACACGTGCCGCACGAGACGCATTTGCATGCATCGACCCGAATCCCCAGTAAGGACACCTTATTCATGAGCGCATAGAATGCGCCGAGCGGGCAAATCCATTTGCAGAAGGGGCGATAGAACAAAACGCTCAGCACCACCACGGCAATGAGAACGAAAAGTTTCCAGGTAAAGAGCTGCCCCAGCGCAGATCGGATTCCAGCATTGACAGCCGCCAGCGGAATGGCGCCCTCGAGCACACCCTGCGGACAGATGTACTTGCAAAAGAACGGGTCGCCCATCCCCACATCGTTGACCACCAGCACGGGCAGCAATACCACGGCAAGCAGCAGCACGCCGTATTTGATATACGTGAGAGGTTTGAGCCTTTTCGTTGAGAGCTTTTTGCAAGGAATCTTGTGGAGCAGCTCCTGCAGCCATCCAAACGGACACAGGAACCCACACACAAAGCGCCCCAGCAACACGCCGAGCAAGATGAGCGTGCCCGTGACGTAATAGGAAAAGCTGAACTTGGACGAGCCCACCACCGACTGAAATGCACCGATAGGACATGCGCCCGCAGCCGCAGGGCACGAATAGCAATTAAGCCCCGGCACGCAAACCGTTTTTTCCGCGCCTTGGTAGATGCCGCCTTTGGCGAAGTTTGGCAGATGGATATTCGTAATGAGCGTTGCTACCGCCTGAATGAATCCGCGAAATCGGGCCAAAATATGCGACGCAGTGTTTTCTCTTTTATCCAATTCCGATACACTCCAAGCACAGCCTAATTGCTTTGGCCAGCACGGCATCCGCCTCGCCACGCATAACGCCAAAGCACACCATGGCAATTCCGACGATCAACAAAGCGACCTGTACCATGGGTTTTACCGCCTTGAACAACCTGACCACTCCTTTCGTTACGCAACCATTGAACCATATCGACCATAAAATCCGTGTTAAGCGCGATTTGAAATGTGCAAGGAGATTGTTATGCGTATTTTAATCGTCGAGGACGAGCGAGCTCTATGTGACGCAATCGCGCGCAGCTTGCGAAACTTGGCATACAGCGTCGACTGCTGCCATGATGGGCAGGAGGCGCTCGACCTACTAGGCGTTGAAGTCTTTGACCTCGTGGTACTCGACCTCAACCTTCCCCGTATCGACGGCATGACCGTGCTCAAGGCACTTCGGAAAACCGACCGCGAGACCAAAGTGCTGATTCTGTCCGCACGTGGCAAAGTATTCGATAAAGTCACCGGACTCGATGCCGGCGCCAACGATTACCTCACCAAGCCGTTTCATCTGGACGAGCTCGCGGCGAGAATTCGCAGCCTCACGCTCAGGCGCTTCGCACAAGACAACATAGTTTTAACCTGCGGAAAGCTCAGATTTGACACCAAGGCGCGCATCGCTTCCGTAGGCGGCGAAGCGCTGTCTCTCACGCGCAAAGAAACGGGAATCTTGGAATACCTGATGCTTAACCAGGGGCGCCCGGTAAGCCAAGAGGAGCTTATCGAGCACGTTTGGGATAGCAGTGTGAACAGCTTTAGCAACGCAACCCGTGTTCATATCTCGTCGCTCAGGAAAAAGCTGCGCAGCGCTTTGGGATACGACCCGATTCGCAATCGGATTGGAGAGGGCTACGTCATGGAGGATAGCGAATGAAAAGGCTTTCGCTGCAATGGCGCATAACGATCATGACGGCACTTCTGACGTGCGCGGCGTGCATGCTGACAAACTGCCTGGTCGGCTATACTGGCATGCGCTACATGGACGCAATTGGCAGTGGCATCTCGGCTCTTAGCACAGCCGACGAAGATACGCCCCAGGCGTTTGACCCAACGAACGTGGCCCTCGATGACGAGGTCACGGTCGTCGTGAATAACGCACAAGAGTCTTTTGGCGCGACCGCCTGGTGCATCACAGCTGGAGTCACGCTGCTTGGTGGCGTGCTGGCATACTTTGTGAGCGGTCGTGCGCTCAAGCCGCTACGGGCTTTTGCCACTCAAGTAGAGCGCGTGCAGCCTGACAACCTAAGCGAAATCAACCTCAGCGAAGATGTGCCCACCGAACTGCAACGATGCAGCGCCTCATTCAACGATATGATCGGTCGGCTCGACGAAGGGTTCTCCGCACAGCGTCAGTTTACCGGCAACGCCGCACACGAGCTGCGCACCCCGCTCGCCCTTATGCAGGCGCAGATTGAACTGTTCGCCTCCGAGCATCCCACATCGCAACCCCAAACAGCCGAGCTGCTCGGCCTGCTGCAAGAACAAACCGAGCGGATGTCGCGAATGACCAAGGTGCTGCTTGAGATGAGTGAGCTCCACAGCGTTCCCTGCGAGGACGATATTGAGCTTGGCCCCCTGTCCGAAGAAGTCCTCACCGACCTTGCTCCGCTTGCCGAGCATAAAGACATCGTCCTCAATTGCAGTGGAGGCGCTCTGATAATCGGAAGCGACACGCTCCTCTATCGGCTGGTGTTTAACCTGGTCGAAAATGCCATCCGTTACAGCCGCCCCGGCTCCACTGTCAACGTCTCCATCTGCGACAACGACAGTCACGTGTTCCTGCGAGTCGAAGATCAGGGCCCGGGAATACCCAAGCAGTACCGTGAGAGCATCTTCCAGCCGTTCTTTCGCCTGGATAAATCCCGCAGCAGGGCATACGGCGGCGCAGGACTCGGGCTAGCGCTTGTTTGGGAGATTGCAGCGCTGCACGGCGGCACGGTTGAGGTCGAAGCAAGTTCCGAGAACGGGACCACCATGCTCACGACCCTTCCAAAACGGACCGCAGCGTAAACCAGCCATTAAAAGGAAAGGGTCCCGTGCACGTTTGAACTGCCTCCCATTTCTTGAACACGAGAAATGGGAGGTTTTTGGACTGGTCAAGGTTTCTTGGACGGAAAAATAAGCTTCTTCAGGCAACATCTCGCTCTAGGTCGCACGGGGCGTTATTGCCGATCGATGAGCGCATCCTCTGCCTGCTGTAGTAGAGCTCGATGTATTTGAACGCGTCCTGCTTCGCCTCCCCCTCGTCTTGTGGCCTTCCGCATAGGGTGATGCCGAGACGTAAGAGGACTAGATGCCCCGCATCATATCGGATCTTCTGACCTCGCCGAGCACGGCCTCGTAGTCGCCCATCGTGCCGAGTGAACCGCGCCCGGAGGCGGTGGCGACAACGGCTTCGTGCAGGGAATCCCGATTTATTTCGCCCGCCTTCAAACGGAGCAAAGTGTGGATGTCGTAGTAGTCGCGGCCACGCGTGTTGGCGATTCCCCGGGAAACGACAGTCTCGAGCTTTTCGGCCAACACGGTTTCGAGCGGGTACGAGAGCACCCTGACCGAGCCCTCCTCGAACATCAGCGGGTAGCGGTACTCGATGCGCCCGGGCACTATCTCGTCTTCGGTCGTGATGTCGATCTTCACGGGAGCGTCTATCTTGCCGTACCTCGCGCGCAGGTGCGCGCGCCAGTTCGCGTACTCGTCGCCCTCGCGGATGGGCTCGATCCGCTCGAAGGAGTATTCCATGCCGTCGGCGACGTCCACGGCGCAGATGGCGGCGACGGCCTCGCTCACCGTGCCTTCGTCCATATCCATGCCTATCACCGTCGTGTCCATGTCCATGGTGGTCCTCTGGGCGACGCCGGTCATCGAGGAGATGAGGAGGCCGCCCTTCAGAACGAACGCCTCGGCGTAGCCGCTCTTTCCGAGCCGCACCAAAAGATGCTCGAACAGGTACATTTGCAGGAGCTCCTGGGGCTTCAGGTTGCTTTTTTGGCCAGGGCCTTAATTTTGCCCTTGAGGCTTGCATCGCTCCTCATCATGTGAGCACCTCCAAATACATCCTGAACTCTTTCTCGACGCCGAGCGCGTTGCACATCCGTGCGAGCTTAGGCAGGTCGGCGCCTTTCCTTTTGAAGTAACCCGCGACCGCGTCGCGGACGAGCTGGGGGTCCGCTCCTTCGGAGACTCTCTGCGAAATGAGATCGGCTACGGCCCGTTCGGCGCAATAGGCTTTCACAGTGCCCCCTCCTGGGGACTTTGCCTTAACGATGCCGAACTCGTAGAGCTCGGGAGAGAGACGGTGAATCTTCGTATCGGGATATTCTTGGGTAAGGCCACGCGGGTTGTAGCCGCGCGGGACGGTGACATCGATTGCGGCGGGAACCTTGTCGGAAAGGCCGGCGAGGTACAGCGCGCTTCCATGCGATAGCACGCATTTGCTCCACCTGTAGGATATCGCTGCGAACTCGTCATCGAAGACTTCGGGCAGACAGTACACGCCCCGGGTAAGCTTGTCTATAGCGCCCGATTCAAGGGCGTAGGAGATCGAGCCCGGCAGAAAGCCCGCTTTCGCGATTTGCGCCGCGCTCGCGATGCCGCCCGAGTCTTCTACGAATTCGGCTATCTCCTCGCTTCTGCCCATAACCCTCCTTTTGATTATTGGACACGAATTGTAGCTTAAATGTGTCTATTAATCAAAAAAGAAGATCATGGCCATCAGGCAAAGACGCCTGGCAAGACGCTATTCCTGTAAAAACAAATTTAGGCCCGGTGACTTGAATCAGCGGTCATCCCGGGGCTAACCAGTACGCATGGTAACATGCTTCTGCGTTTGCTGGGATTCGATGGCGGCCTTCCAGCGGTTCGTTGAGCATTCTGTAAAAGCAAAGCTCTTTCTGATTGGCCGCTGCAAACAATGCTTCTAGCTTTTCGGAGGAGAATGGCTAACGATTTTCGTAAGACAAATCTCGACACTTGGAAGCAGTGGCGATAAATCCCCCTCAAGACCCATGCCATGAGTCGCCTTTGCGTACAAGGCGGAAAGACCACAGATAAATGCGAGCTGATGACGGTTTTCAATGAAAAGGGGTACATTTTGTCCACCTTTCCATTGATTTTCCTCAGCAAGCGTAACTAACTTAACTATGGCGCTTCGCCATGAAACCGTTGCTCGTTCGGCGCGGAGAGAAAGAAAGCACCATTTCCTCGCGATGTTGCGACCAAGCATGGCAAATTCTTATTAGCAGGCACGTTGATCCCGGATGCGAGGCGTTAATGCTTGTGCGCCTTACGGGTGCATTCGCCAGGGCAGCGCTTCTGATTCGACCGCGTTCTCATGTAAGGCTTGCCGCAGTAATCGCAAATGGCGACGTGTTTCTTGTCCATGTAAGTGGCGAATGCGAACCACATGTAGCGTAGCCTGTCTTCGAAGTAGTAGGTGAAATTGTGCCCAATCCATTCGTGTCTCACATATTTTGTGTGTGCGCTGACCAGGAGTTCCATCAGGCTTCGGCATAGCTTTGCCCCCATCTCCTTTCTGAAAGAGGCATTGAATTCCTCGAGCGGGCAAACGAGGGATGGCAGACGACCTTGACCTATCATCTCTGCATGGCGTCTCGGGTTCAGCATTATCGCCACATCGAACCCAGCCCTCGCCTCGATCATAGCCATCTTCCCTTTGAGGATGTCCATCTGCATCAGATTAGGAATGGCCTTCACGAATGGATGCCAGTACTTCATCTCGGCTCCGGGTTCATCCCACCGGCCTGAGCAATAGACCCTTTTTTGAATCTCTTCTTCGGTCATGGTGAAGCGGGCGTAATCGGGGTTGATGGCGCAAGGCAGCACCACCGAAGCCGAGAAAATAGCCTCTTCCGTTTCCTTGTGAGTCAGACGCTGCTTCTTCGCAACCTCTCGAACCTGCTCTTTGTCTAAGAAAATCAAAGAGCCGAATATAACTTCCTTCCCATCCCAATAGACGCTTCCGTTCCATGAGTCTTCGTCGATGACCGCCTTGAGCCTGAATGCGAGCTCGAAGAACGATGCGGCTAGCTTCCACATGGACAGAGGCTCTTCGATTATTCCGTTTTCCCTCAGGTAAGTCCCACCGAAGAGAGGCCCGTGCTCCGAAGCGTATTCAGCGAAATCGCTTTTCGTCTGAAGTCGAGAGAAGCGAATTAAATCATCCTCTATCGAAGCGAGGCTGGCCTTACTCAGGATGTCCTCGCAAACCTCCCTGATTCGCTCTTCACGTCCGTCAATGGAAAACAAAAGGACGCCGTCCTTCCTTATTCCCAGAAAAGACGCGTTTCCGAATTCGCAATTCTTCGGATTCAGGAAAACGCCGTACGGGCAGTTTGCCTCCGGGATTGCTTCACCTATTCGATCGTGCATCTTATCGCCTCCTTGCAAATGAGAGCTTTAGAAGAACATTATCGACTTTTCTATCCTGCTTTGATGTACATGCTATTGGACACCCAAGCGGGATAGTTTTCTTTATGCGCATGGGCAACGCTCTCCTCCAGGATAAATGCGCAAACGGGCGTGGTCGGGGTATTCAGATAACAGGAGTTTTAGGCAAGAATGAACCTCGTAAAGGTGAACGGCGCCGTTCACGGCAACTTCGAAAAGAAAGGCCGTGAACATCATGTCCAACGGAACAAAGAAGAACATCAAAATCATCATCCCGTCCTCGCTCGACGACGAAGGCGCGCGCATGCTCGTCATCCCGCTGCTGCGCTAGCCGGTGCTCATGCAGGACGTGTACCAGCCCAATCAGGTGATGAGACTGTTACGGATCAGCAAGCCGCGCTTCTACGAACTCACTGATCTTAAACAGCGCAACCCGCTGCCTACGCACAACTACGGCCCGGGCAAGCGCGGCACGATCATCTTGCGCGAGGAACTCATCGAATGGGTCGCGTCGCTGCCCAAGGGCATCGGTAACGGTAAGCCTGGCGAGTTACAAGAAGATTAGCTTTTTTCCAGAGAACCCCAGAGAACCCGAACATACGGCCGCCGCGTCATCGCGACGGCCCTTGCTGTTTCAATGCGTCCCAGCGATATCGCCTGTTAACCAAGCGGCCGCAACGGCGGCCAAGCCGAACGAAAGGAAAGCAATGGAATGCAAGAACGCCGAACGGCTGCAGCATGCAGGGCGCTCGGGTGCGGCGGAGCCTTCGGGCCCCATGCCGCCCCTGTACACCGTGACCGAGGTCGCGGACTACCTGCATGTGAGCCGCTCGACAGTGTACCGTCTCATCGAGGACGGGAGCCTGCACGGCACCCGCATCGGGCAGGCGCTGCGCTTCACCCCGGACAACATCCGCGAGCTCATCGCGCTCGGCTCCGTCGACCGGGGCGCCTAACGCATGGGTGCAGCCCACGGCATCGAGGGCTCGTTCGTCATCGTCCATGAGTTCATGGCGAAAGGGCTCGGCCTGAAGGGCAACGACCTTATCGTCTACGCGAGGATCTTCGGCTTCGCCAACGCCGGAAAGCCCTACTTCGAGAGCAAGGCAGGCTCGGCCGGCTTCTGCGGCATCAGCAAGCGAGCGGCGTTCTCCGTCGTCTCGCGGCTGAAGGCGCGCGGGCTCATCGAGGAGGTCGAGTCGTGCGACGAGGCGAAGAAGATAGGCAGCCGATGTTACATCCCAGCGAGAGAACCCCTCTCCGCCCTCGGCATCACCTTCGCGACCGATGAAGAAGCTGCATATGCGCCAGGCGACACCGATGAAGAACCTGCGCTACCGCCTTCTGCAACCAGTGAAGGTCCTTCATCCCCGAGAGTATCCCGCGATGAAGAACCTTCATCGCGGCCCCTGCAGAAGCTGCACCCGATAGCAAAGACAGACAACAGTTATTTCGAATAGAAAGAAGAGACGATATGGACGAGGAGAGCACTTTCAGGCTCTACACGAAGGAAGAGGCCGATGCGAGGGGCATAGGCTACGACCCTCAAGTTGAAATCCGCTGCCCGCACTGCGGCGAGCCGTACGAGCAGCAGGGCTTCATCGGACGCGCAGGCCGAATCGCCTGGGTCACCCACAGGGAATGCCAATGCGAGGGCGCAGTCGCCGAGCGCGAGCAGGCCCGACAGGCCGAAGCGGAGGCGAAGCGGATGGAATCCCAGCGCCGACTCAAGCGCTGCGGGGTCCCGCGACGCTACATGTCCGCCCAGATCAGCGTGCCGGAGGCGGCAAGGTACGTCGTCGGGTTCGGCAGCGCCGGGGACAAGGGCCTCTACATCGTCGGCGGCGTGGGAACGGGAAAAACCTACGAGGCCTGCGCGCTCGCGAAGTCGTTCATCGAAGCGGGCTACACCGTGCGCGTGACGACGTCGCTCGCAATGCTGGACTCGGTGAGCCGAAGCTACGACGACCCGTCGATAGCCGGCATCTCAATTTTCACCGGGGTCGACGTCCTCGTGATCGACGACCTCGGCAAGGAGAACGCCAACGCGTGGGCGCTCACGACCCTGTTCCAGATCATCAACTCACGCTACGAGGACGGCAAGCCGACCATCTACACGTCGCAGTACGACCTGCAATCGCTCCAACGCCGCATGTCGCGCCAGCACGAATCCGAGAGCGCCGAGGCCATCGTGTCCCGCATCTGCGAGACAAGCACGATCGTCCAGCTCGGCGGGAAGGACCGCCGCCGGAGCGCGAAGGCGAAATAAGCCTTCATCCGCAATACCCGAGCGAACCCTAAAACGGCCTTCTCGCAGACAAAGCAAAAGCAATCAGTGTTATCTGGGCGAGCGGGCGGGGTTGGCTGGGCCAAACCAACCACCAGAAGAGCCGGGCCCGTGCCCCGCCCGCGCAACCAAGTCCCACCGCGAGAGAAAGGCAGGCATATGGGCGCCACGATTCAGGATTTCGAGCCAAGATCCAAGCCCCTCGACGAGGAGACGCGCGAGCAGCTCGTCTCTAAATGCCAGGAGAACGGCTGGCTCAAGGTCGGCGGCTACGACTGGCAGGACGACCCGTTTCTCGAGGAATATCCCTACGAGTTCATGCGCATCGACGACATCGACGCGCTTCGCGAGCACTTTGGGCGCGGCAACTGGGCGATCCGCCAGGGCGTTGTGTTCGGCGACCTCGCATTCATCAACCAAGTGAACGGAGGCGACGAGTGGTGGACCCTCAAGCGCGACGGCGAAGAATGGGTGGATTTCGAGTCGACTAGCTTCGCCTACATCATCGAGGCGAAGGGCCGCGCCGCGTTCGAGACGCTCGTGCGCTCGATGCAGCTCGCAACGCCGGCGCGATGCAAGACCCTCGACTACTACGACAAGGACGCTTCGGCCAAATGGGCCGCGGAGCACAATCCGCGCATCCCCGAGCTCGAACGCCCCCTCGCACAGCGCGCCTCAGATGCCCGCGAAGCCGCATCCGCCCGAAACGGCCGCGGCCACGTACCGCGCCGCGAGGCCCAGGCCATCGACTAACGAAAACAACCGACAAACCAATCGCTGGGACAGCTTGTCCCAGCGAGGAATCCAGAGAAAGGAACCAACCCATGGCAACGGATTTCGGAGACGAGAGCGGCGAGAAGCTGTTCGACTGGATGCTCAGGGTCGGCCAAGAGGCCGGCCAGGAAGCCCTCGCCAAAAGCGCCAAGGGCCTCGCCGAGGCCATCAGGAGCACGTGCGCCGGCATCGAGAAGAGCGAAGGATCGGGAGGCGCCGCCGCGAAGACCACCGAATGGGCGAAGCTCAGCATGCGCGAGTTCGAAGACCTTCCCGAATACGAAACCCTGGCCGACATGATTTCCTCGCAGCTCAAGAAAGAGGGCGTCGAGCACGCCTTCGCGAACGAGGGCGGAAAGCGCTTCCTCGTGTTCAAGGCGAAAGAGACACCGTCGGTGGCCCGGGCGTTCAGGCGAATCGAGGAATCCATCCCAGAGGCGTGCGAGCGCGCGAAGGGCGTCTTGGCCAAAGGCGAGCCCCTTAAGGAGCGCGCCGCAAGGGCGCGCGCCGCCGCCGAGCAGATCGCCCAAAAGGCCGACAAGCCCCGCGAGATCGAGATCGCCCAAGCGAGGGCCAAATAATGGACGCCGCGCTCGTGGCTGCAATAGTGGCAACGCCTGCGGCAACTGCCACCGCGAACCTCTACGCCGCCAACCTCACGTCGCTTCCAGGAACGCCCATCGAGAACCTGGCGGAAGCGGCGGCGACCCTGCCCTCGTACTTTTTGGCCGGAGGTGGCTTCTCCGCAGACCCCATCGCCCTCTGCGCTGCGGCCTTGGGCGCCTGCGCGGTGTGGGTCGCCTATGCCAACCATCTCATGGGCAGCGCCGGCACGCGCAAGGGCGAGGAGCATGGAAGCTCGCGTTGGGCGACTAAAGCCGAGATGCGTGCGTTCGCTGACGCCAAGGACTCCGACAACAACATCATCCTGACGCAGAACTGTGCCCTCGCCCTCGTGCCGAGGAGGTTCGACCAGAAAACGGACCGCAACAAGAACGTCATGGTGGTCGGTGGATCGGGGTCTGGCAAGACCCGCTATTTTGTCAAGCCTAACCTCCTTCAGATGAACTGCAGCTACTTCGTCACCGACCCGAAGGCCACGCTCGCGGCCGAGCTGCGCGAGGCTTTGGAATCCGCGGGATACCGGGTCGTCGAGTTCAGCACCATCGACATGAATGGCTCGGCGCACTACAACCCGATCGCGTACGTGAAAAACGAGGCCGACGTGCTCACCTTTGTGGAATGCCTGATAAGGAACACCTCGGGCGACGGCGAGCACTCCGGCGATCCCTTCTGGGAAGAGGCCGAGCGGCTTCTGTACGTCGCACTCGTCTCCTACCTGGTGTTTCATTGCCCAGAGGCGGACCGCAACGTGCCGGGTCTGCTCACCCTTTTGGGCTTGGCCGAGGCGCGTGAGGAGGACGAGGACTTCAAAAGCCCGCTCGACATCGTCTTCGAGGAGCTCGAACGTGGGGCGTGCTTCACCCAAGTCGGCGCTCGCAATGCGTTCGACGCGGAGAGCCGCGGCTTCGATGACGCCGCCGGCGCTTGGCGCTGGATCGGGGTCGCGAACCCCGTGAGCGCGCAAGAAGACTTCGCGCTGTCCAACTACAAGGCTTTCAAGACGGCCGCCGGCAAGACCCTCAAGAGCATCATCATCTCATGCAACGTGCGGCTGAAGCCGCTGTCGGTCAAGGAAGTTTCCGCGCTGCTGAGCCGCGACGAGATGAGCCTCGGATCAATGGGAGACGCCGGGCAGAAGACATGCGTCTTCGCATCCATGAGCGACACCAACCCGACCTTCAACTTCCTGTTCACGCTGCTCATGTGGCAGACGGTCGACGTCCTTTGCAATACGGCGCTTGAGCGCCACGGCGGAAGCCTGCCGACCCACGTGCACTTCGTCTTCGACGAGTTCGCGAACATCGGCGAGCTCCCGAACTTCGAGCAGACTATATCGACTGTGCGAAGCAGGAACATCTCCTGCTCGGTGATAGTTCAGTCGTTCGCGCAGCTTGAGAAGCGCTACCGCGAGGGCGCCGAGATCATCAAGGACAACTGCGACACGACGCTGTTCCTTGGCGGCAAGGCGGTGAAGACGAACAAGGAGATCTCCGAGGCGATCGGCAAGGAGACCGTTTCGGCCATGACCGTGAACGACTCGCGCGGCCAAGGCTCGTCCACCACGCGCAACCGGCAGATCATCGAGCGCGACCTCATGCAGGCAAGCGAGGTTGGCCGCCTGCCAAGGGACGAGGCGATCGTGCTCATCGCGGGCGCCAACCCCATCCGCGACAAGAAGTACAGGCTCGAAGGGCACCCGCGCTACGGGATGCTGGCGAAAGGCAGGTGACGATGCCCGGAGAAGGCAAAAGCAGCAGGGCCGGCCCCGAAAGCCGAACCGGGAACGCGAGCTTCCACCCTCGCGCTCCCAGACCCCACTGCCTCATGCAAAGGAGCGATCCCGCTCCGAACGAAGATTCTACCAGGCGCCGCCCGCCTTCCACAACTGGCGCGGCGCCCAACATGCAAAGGAGCAACAAACCATGCTATCCCAGATCATCAGCCTGGTATCGGGCTGCGTAACGTTCCTCGGCGGCTTTCTGGTCGTATGGGGCGCGGTCTCGCTCGGCCTCGCCATCCGCGAGCAGCAGGGCGGCAGCCAGATCGCGAGCGCGATCTCCACCATCGCCGGCGGCGCCATCATCATCGCGGCAGCCGTCTACTTCGGCATGCTCGACACCAGCTGGCTCCCCGCCTAGGCCGGGGGGCGAAGAGCATGTCGCTTCAAATTCCCATCCAAAAAGACATCGGCGAGTACGACGAGAAGATCGTCGGAAAGCTCACCCTAAGGACGCTTTGCTGCCTGGCGCTCGGCTTCTCCGCCGCGGTGGCGGTTGCCGCGGTCCTTCATTTGGGACTCAAAGCCGACGTCTCGGCCATGACGCTCCCGATCATGGCGGCAGCCCTGCCGTTCTGGCTCGCGGGGTTCTGCAAGCCCTACGGCCTGACCTTCGAGAAGTTCGTCCCGCTGCTTGCATCCCACGCCCTGGACAACCAGGCGCTCGTGTATCGCAGCTGCGCGGCGATCGAGAAGGCCGGGCGTTCGCCGAAGAAGAAGCCGCACAGAAGCACTAGTCGCGAAAAACGCGCGTTCAGGAAGAAAGGAAGCGAAAACTATGAGCCGACAAAGCAAGCAGCGCAGCTCCAAGCGCGAGGATAGCGCCAAGAGCGTGCGCACCCAGGGAGCGATGTCGCGCCTGCTCGCCGCGCTGGCCAGCAGGAGGCCGAAGGAAAAGGACCCCGGCCGCGACGAGGCCCGCGCCCGCAGCAGCAAAAAGCGCTGCTCAAGCGCAGACGCGGCGAGCTTCATCGCCTACGACGCGCTGTACAAAGACGGCATCGCCGAGGTCGAGCCCGGCCTATTCAGCCAGACCGTCGAATTCTCCGACATCAGCTACCAGTCCGCCCGAAAGGAAACCCAAGAGCAGATCTTCACCACGCTGAGCTCGCTCTACAACTACTTTCCGGCGGAATCGAGCGTGCAGCTGACCATCGTGAACACCCCGATCCCGCGAGAGCTCATCGGGAAGAAGGTGTTCTTCGAGCCGAACGACGAGCGTACCCTGGGCTACGTCGACGAGTACAACCGAATCCTCAACGACAAGATGCGCGAGGGCGTGTCGAATCTCGTCCGCAGGCGCTTCCTCACGTACTCGGTGCCTGCCGAGAGCGTGGAGGCCGCCGTGCCCAAGCTCTCGCACATCAGGTCGGACATCGCGTCGACCTTGGCACGCATCCGCTGCGATGCGGCGCCGCTTGGCGGTCAGGAAAGGCTCGAAGCAATCTCGACGCTCGTTCGCCCGGGGCACACGCCGTCGTGCGACTGGGACAAGCTGTCCCAGCACCCGCGGCTGCGAACGAAGGACCTTATCGCGCCGAACCTCATGGACTTCGCCCCCGCCGGGCGCGCCGACGCCGTCGAGATAGACGGCATGTACGCCAGCGTGCTCACGCTGCGCGACTTCGGAAGCGTGCTCGAAGACCACTACCTGGCTTCGATCATCGACCTGCCCATGCCGCTAGCCGTGTCGGTGCACATCGCGCCGATCGTGCAGTCGGAGGCGATCGCGCTCGTCAAGCGCCAGATCGACTGGATGGACAAGGAGATAATCGACGAGCAGACGACGGCGGCGAAGAAGGGCTTCAGCCAATCGATCCTCACGCCAGAGATCCGCTACGCCAAGGAGGAGGCCGAAGAGCTCCTCGACTTCCTCCGCAACAAGAACGAGCACCTCTTCGAGTACACGGGGCTCATCTACACCTACGCCGACTCGCTCGAGGCCCTCGACCGCCAGGTCGCGCAGGTGAAGTCCATCGCACAGGGCAACTCCATCGCCGTGGCAAGCCTCGATTTCCGCCAGCGCCCCGCGCTCAACTCGGTCCTTCCGCTCGGACGAAACCACCTTGAGTTCACGCGCTACCTGACCACGGGACAGATAGCCATGCAGATGCCGTTCGCATCGCTCGAGCTGAACCAGGAAGGCGGCGGCTACTACGGGCAGTCGAAGCGGTCCGGCAACCTCGTGATCTGCAACAGGAAGCTCCTGGCATCCCCAATGGGGTTCGTCTGCGGCAAGCCGGGCTCGGGCAAATCGTTCAGCGTCAAGCGAGAGATAACCAACACCGTGCTCGCGCATCCCGAGGACCAGATCATCGTGTTCGACCCGGCCGGCGAGTACCCGACCCTCATCGAGGCGCTCGGCGGATCGAACATCGCGTTCTCCCCAGATTCGCCCACGCGCTTGAGCCCGTTCGACCGCTCGGACGTCGCCAACATGGCCACGACCAGCCAGATGGCGTTCAAGATCGACGCCTTCCTGGCCCTTTCGTCGGCGATGATGGCAGAGGGCGACGAGGGTTTGCCGGAGGCCGACAAGTCGATAATCACGCGCTGCGTCGAGGCGGCCTACGCTAAGCGCGGCGGCGACGGCACCCCGACGCTTTCCGACTTCTATGAAATCTTGAAAGCCCAGCCCGAGCGGGAGTCCCGCGACATCGCGCTTCGCTACGAGCGCTATGTGAGCGGGCCGCTCTCGTTCTTCAACTGCCAGAGCAACGTCACCTTCGACGAGCGCATCGTCAACGTCGACCTCCACGAGCTGTCGAGCAGCATGCGCGTGTTCGGCATGCTCACCGCGCTGGAGGCCGTGCGAAACCGCATGTACGCGAACTACGAGCGCGGCGTGACTACGTGGCTCTACATCGACGAGGTGCAGTCCCTCTTCGGGCACCCAGCGATCATCGAGTACTTCACGAAGTTCTGGGCGGAGGGCCGCAAGTTCAACCTCATCGCAACCGGCATCACCCAGAACTCGACCTACATGCTGGCGCACGAGGACGCGCGCAACATGGTGCTGAACTCCGATTTCGTGCTGCTGCACAAGCAGTCGGCGCTCGACAGGAAGAGCTGGGTCGACCTGCTGTCGCTTTCCGCCACCGAGGCGGGCTACATCGACGACACCGTCAAGGCCGGCGAAGGGCTGCTCGTGGCCGGCGGGGTGCGGGTCCCCATCCGCGACGACTTCCCGAAGGGCGCGCTCTACGACCTGTTCAACACGAAAGCCACCGAGATCGCCGAGCTGAAGCGAAAGGCGCGCCGCGAGGGAGCCGGCCTATGAGCGCCGGCATCCGCGAGGTGGTCACGTCGGAAAAGGCCGATTTATTGAACACCGGCACGGTGAAGGACGCGGAGGGGCAATCCGCGTCGACCTTGGCGCAAAGGGAAAGCGCCGCCACGCAACGGCAGGCGGCGGCGCGGCCTGATCCAGGCTGCGCCAAACCCGCGGAGAGCAAACGCGGCAAGGCTGAATGCGGCAAGGAACCCATCGGCGCAGATCGGCACCCCATGGACGTCACCCGAAAGCCCGCCAAGCTTGAACGGGCGAAGGCCGAGGCGAAATCGGCGGCCATGTCGGCGCTCGTCGGAGAATTGGACGATTCGGAGGAGCTTTCCGGCACGCAGCGCGCATACGACGCGGCGCGCGTGGGAAAGAGGATCGCGGCGCGCGCGAAAGCCCGAAAGAGCTTAGGGCAAGAGGGAGGCAAGTCGAACGGCGCCGCAGCCCGAAGCCGCGTGCCGGGCGTGGGCGCGAAGACGGGCAACGCCATGTCCGCGGGAGCTTCGGCGCAGGGCGCGCCCGCCGCGATGGCGGCCCGGCCCGACGCCCGAATCCGGCTTGCCGCAGGAGCCGCGAAATCCCCGACCGCAGCCACCGGCGCTGCCGGCGCCGCAACGGCCGCGCCCGCAGCGGGGATCGTCGCCGGAATGCTCATGTTCGTCGTGGCGATGCTCGCCGTCAGCCAGATCGCCGGCGCGCTCTTCGGGTTCTGGGACAACGAGTCGAAGAAGCAGAGCCTCGCCGGCCTGCCGCCCTACATCACCTACGAGATGGTCGAGGCGGCGCTTGAGGCGCAAGAGGACTACGGGCACCCCGCCGGGTGCACGATAGCCCAGATCATCGTCGAATCGGGGCAAGGCGACCACATGAGCAGGCTCGCCACGCGCGACCACAACCTGTTCGGGATGAAATGGGCCCCTTCGTTCGCCGCGGCGCCCGAAGTCGCCGGCAAGGCGAACTGGGTCACCGGCGAGGAGGTCGACGGTGCGCACGTGACCATAACCGACTCGTTCACGGTGTTCAAATCGGACGCGGACAGCATCAAGTTCAGGAGCCGCGTGTTCCTGGCTAGCTCGACCTATTCGGGAAACGCCCTGATCAGGGAAGCTGTTTCCGAGCGGTCCTCCGACAAGATGACGGAAGGCCTGAAAGACGCCGGCTGGGCGACCGACTCGGCCTACGTCGAGAAGCTCAAGGCCGTGATGGACCGATACGGGCTGCGCGCTTTCGACGCCATGGCGCCCGGGGATCTGGCCAACCCCTCCGCCGGAGGCGCCTCCGTCGTCGCGGCTGCGTTCTCGCAGCTCGGCGTGCCCTACGTATGGGGCGGCACCACGCCGGGCGTGGGCCTCGACTGCTCGGGGCTCACGCAATGGTGCTATCGCCAGGCCGGGATATCGATACCCCGCAATTCCGAGGACCAGGCGGCCGCGGGAACAAAGGTCCCGCTTTCGATGGCGGAGCCGGGCGACGTGCTCTGGCGGCCCGGGCACGTGGCAATCTACATAGGAGACGACTCCTACATCCACGAGCCCCAGACGGGCGACGTGTGCAAGGTGTCGCAGGGAATCAGCTACTTCACCTGCGCTCTCAGGTTCGAATAAGGAGGATGGAGACATGAACGGAAAAACAAAGATCGTGGCCGCCGTGGCGGCGGGCGCCGTCGCCTTGACGATCGGGGCAGGCGCTGCCCGCTGCGCGATGGACGCGCCCGATGCTCAAAACGGGCAGCAGGCGCCGCAAGAGCAGGCGCAGGGAAAGCAAGACGACGCGAAGGCGAGCCAATCTTCGCAGCAGGCGCCCGATGAGCGGCTGCCAAGCGAAAGCGAGTTCTCGTCGCTGGCGAACACCTCATGGACGAGCCGCGACGGAGCCTCGAAGCTCTCGATCACCAAGGACGCGCTCATCGAGCGCACGGCCGACTCTACAAGCGTGGTCTACTACACGGTAAGCGACGAGAAGACCGACGCTGCGGGCCTGAGCGTAACCCTGAGCGCCTCCGAAGACATCGCCGCGCCGGGCGCTGATACGGTCGTGCGCATCGAGAACGAGGGCGCATCGACGAGGCTGACGTGCGATTTGCTCAAAGCGACCTACATCCAAGACGGCAAGGCGCAGGCCGAGCTGTCGATCGCCGGCGACATACGGGACCTCTGCGCGCTCACCGGCAAGAACGAGGCCGACTTCGAGTCGATCCTGGAATCTTTCGCGAAGGCGCATTCGCCTTACGCAACGTCGGCTGCGTGGGACAAAGAGGTCTGGATCGACTACGGCGCGCACAGTACTTTGACCACGTTCACGCTCGACGACGCCGCTTCGACCATCGTGACGGTGAGCGTGTCCCAAGACGGGGCCATGGAGGCGGTGTAGCCATGGGCGCGCACGTCGAAAGGAAGGCCATCCGAAAAGCGGCCATCTTCGCCGCGCTCTCGTTCGCGGTCTGCTGCGCGGTGTTCGTGCCGACGCAGCCCGCATGGGCGGGCATCGCCGAGGACATCAACGGTTGGCTGTGCGACATGCTGCGGGGCGTGTGCAACTGGGTGTTCGCGGCACAAGTGGACGTCCTGAAATCCATCGGCTACGACGGTATCCTCGGGGCTGGCTTCCAGAGCATGCTCGGCACGTCCGGCGACGTGTCGGTGTACGACGTGGTACGCGGCATATGGTCGGTAGCCGTGCTGCCGATCGGCTGCGGGGTGCTCTCCCTCGTGTTCACCATCAAGCTCATCCAGATATCCCAGCGCATGGACGGAAGCGCCAGCATGCCCGGCGTCAAGGAAGTGGTCTTCCTCCTCGTCTTCTTCGCGGTGTTCCTCTTCCTCATACAGAACAGCTTCGACCTCATGACATCGCTCTACGAGGTGGTCGGGCTCGCGATACGCAGGGCGGCGGACCTCTTCGGCACCGGCAGCCCGATGGACCTGGCGAAGGTCTCGATCGTGACCACCGACGATGACGTCGCCGCCCTCGTGGCGATGCTCGTGGTCTCCCTCGTTAGCTGGCTCGTGGTGCTCGTCGCCTACATAGTGAGCCTCGTCGTCTGCTGGGCACGAGCCATACAGCTCTACGTGCTGGCGATGCTCGCGCCGATCCCGCTGTCGCTCATGGCGCTCGACGAGACGCGCCAGGTGGGCGTCGGATATATCAAGAACTTCGTCTCGGTGTGCCTTGCGGGCCTTGTGATACTCGTGCTGCTCATAGCGTTCCCCCTCGTCTTGGGAGGCCTGGTGGCGGCAAACCCCGGAACCGGCACGCCGATCGACGGGATGGCCAACGGGCTCACCTACGCGCTGCAGTACCTGGCCATGTGCGTCCTGCTGGTGCTCTCGCTCGTGAAGAGCGGCTCGTGGGCAAGGGACGCCATGAGCGGCTTCTAGCGAAACCGGGCGGACCGAAAGGAGGTGGTCGCGATGGGATGACCTGCGCCGGGCGGCCGCGGCGCTAAAAGCGGCCGCGCAATGCAAGGCCCTTCCACACCCGGCCTTGAGCCAAAAATCCAAGAACATGCAAAGGAGACAGCAATGAGCGAAGACAGGAAGAACGTCTACGTCACGCTCCACAAGGACTTCGTGCGCACCGACATCGAGTACGCCGACCGCGCCACGGGCGAGACGAGGACGTTCAACTCGGTGACGCTGCCCAAAGGGACCGTCATCGACGGAACCGACGTGGGCTACTACCAGTTCAGCCCGCTTTTCGTGAACCCCTCGCGCTTCAAGGGGGAAGGCTACCGGGACATCCCGCTGCTCGCAAACCGCGAGGTGCGGCTTTCGAAAACGGTGCTCGATAACCAAGGGAAACCCGTGATGGGCGAAGATGGAAAGCCTATGCGCGACACCGTCTACGCGATGCCGGCGCAGATCAAGGGCGCCCTCGACGAGGCGCGAAGCCGCTACCTGCAGGCGCAGGCCAAGACGCGCGACGAGCGCACCCTGGCGCAGCGCGCGAGCGACGCCCGAAGCGGAGCATCGGAGCTCGCCAACGAACATGCCCCTTTCGACTCCCGTAACCGTTAGGAGGTGCATCATGGATGAAAGCAAGGAAACAGCCCGAGGGGCGAGCCTCGAAGATGTGCGCGGGAAGCTCGCTCGCTGCCTGCTCGCCCTCTTGCTCGCAGCGTCGAGCGTTGCTGGTGCGCTATCATCGCTCGGCGCGAAGGAGGCGCACGCGGCGGAAACCGCTTACCTGAGCGTGGGCGGCAACATCCCCTATGCGGGGTTCTTCACCACGTGGATGTGGGCAGACGACCAGATGGCCTACTGCGCCCAGCCCTCCAAGGCGACGCCTTCCGAGGGCGGCTACGAGAAGGCGCCTTTGAGCACCGCGTCCGGCCGCGACGCCGAAGCCGCCGCCGACCTGTGGTTCGGATGGGGCGGCCCGGGCTTCGACTACTCCATGTGGCCCGGCGCCTGGTACGACGGCACGCCGATGAACGACGCGCGCTACGCAGCGCTCACGCACATCATCCTGTCCGACACGTACAGCTCGAGCGGCGACCAGGCCATGCATGGGTGCACCCAGGCGTTTCGCTCGTGGTGCCAGCAGAACGTGCTCGGCTTCGACGACGGCGGCTCGGTGATCAACGGCGACGCCACGGGACGCCTCATGCACTCGCGCATGGGCGAGGTCAAGCAGTCCTTCAAGGCGTTCCAGCTCTACACGGGAAGCTTCTCGCAGATGATCGTCTCGTTCAGCTACACTCCCTACGGCAGCGTCGAGCTTGAGAAGCAGTCGGGCAACGATGCCATGAGCAACGGCAACGACGCGTACTCCCTTGCGGCCGAGTACACGCTCTATTCGGACGAGGCCTGCACGCAGGCGGTGTCCGTCATGGCTTTAGACGACTCCGGCCGCGGCAGGATCGACGAGGTTGAGCCCGGCGACTACTGGCTCAAGGAGTCTAAGGCCGCACCTGGGTTCGCCATCGACGAGGCCGCCTACGCGGTGACGGTCGAGCCCGACAAAACCGCCACCGTTGCGGCCGGGCACGTTCAGGACACGCCGCAGTCGAACGCCGTCGACGTCGTCGTGGCCAAGGCAGACGCCACCACTGAAAAGGCACAGCCCCAGGGCGATTCCGCTCTCAGCGGCGCCGAGTTCACCGTCGAGTACTACAAGGGGATCTACTCCTCGGCCGACGAGGCCCGCGCATCGGGCTCGCCTGAGCGCACCTGGGTCCTTGCGACCGACGACGAGGGCAAGGCCCACCTGAGCAGCGATTCCAAGGTGTCCGGCGATGCGTTCTACTACGCATCCGACGGGGCGACGCCGGTCATCCCGCTCGGCACCGTCCTCGTGACCGAAACGAAGGTGCCCTGCGGCTACAACCTCGACGACGGCCGGGGCAACGCGCCCGAAACGCATCTTGCGAAGGTTGAGTCGGACAACGATCGCATCGAAGCCGTTTCGACCTACAACTCGCCTGTGGCGAAGGACACCGTGAAACGCGGCGACTACCGCCTCGTCAAGGAGGTGCCGGTATCGATCTACTCCGAGGGCGCAGGCGACATGCCGCAAGACGCCAAGCGCGTGCTCGTCCCCGGCGTCGAGTTCCAGCTGATCAACGACTCGACCAACCCGGTCACATCCCCTGAAACCGGCGAGGAGGTCGCGCCCGGCGGCGTCGTGTGCACCATAACGACCGACGAGAACGGGCTAGCCACCACCAAGGACGAGAACGCCGCCGCCAACGGATGGTCGAAGCCCGAGGGCTGGAGCGCCGCGCTGGCGTACGGCACCTACACCGTGCACGAGGTCATCCCTGCAGACGTCGCCGCGAAGTTCAAGACGGAATACGGCAAGGCCCTTCTTCCCGTCGAGGACTTCAAGATCACGATTTCCGACGAAGGACAGTACGACCCGCCGGTTCTGGTGAGCAACAAGATCCCGCAAACGCCGCTCAAGGTGGTCAAGGCCGACGCCGAAACCGGCAAGCGGATCCCGCTTGCGGCGAGCTTCGAACTGTACGACGCCTACGGTGGTCTCGTCACCTATACCCTCCACTACCCGGACGAGGAGGTCGTGAGCACGTGGACCACCAACGAGCGCGGCGAGCTCACCTTGCCGATGGCTTTGGGGGAGGGGTGTTACTTTTTGAAGGAGGTCGCAGCGCCCGAGGGCTACGTCCTTGATTCCGAGCCGGCAGCCTTTGCGGTTTCCGCCGACTACCGCGGATGGGACGACCCGATCGTCCTGACTTTCGAGGACGCGCCCCAGAAAGGCACCGTAACCGTGTCGAAGACCAACTCCGAGACGGGGTCGCCCGTCGACGGCTCCACCTATATCGTGAAGGCCGAAGGCGATGTCTCCACCCCCGACGGGATCCTGCGCTACGCAGACGGGCAGATCGTAGCGACGCTCACCACCGACGCTGAGGGACACGCGACTAGCGAACCGCTCTACCTGGGCACCTACACCGTCTACGAGGCGAAGGCCAAAGACGGCTACGCCCTCGACGTGGCCGAGAATACCGTTGCCTTGACCTACCAGGGCCAGGAGGCCTCGGTGTTCGACGAGCGAATCGACGTGGCAGACGCCCCGACCGAGTTGCGCCTGGTCAAGGTGGATTCGCTCGACGGTGAAACGCCTATCGAGGGCGCCGTTTTCCGCATCTGGAACGACGCGGGCGATTTCGATGAGACCTTGACAACCGACGAAAGCGGCGTCATCGACCTCAAGTACCTGAAGCACGGCAGCTACCACCTGCAGGAGGTAGCCGCGGCGGAGGGCTACGTGATCAGCGACGTCGACGAAGACGGCAACGCCAAAACCCACGATTTCGAGGTGAACGACCAGGGCATGGCCACGCTCGACGGCGATTCCATGCAAGCCAAGCTCGCCATCGTGGTCGAGAACATGCCCAAGACCATGGGCACCACCGCGGCCGACGGCGACGGCGGCACCCATGAGGGCCAGGCGCGCAGCGACATGTCGATTATCGACAGCGTCGCCTACACGGGATGCATCCCCGGCGAAGCCTACAAAGTAACTGGCAAGCTCATGGACAAATCCACCGGCCAGCCCGCGCTCGACGCCGAGGGCAACGAGATCACGGCCGAGAAGGATTTCGTAGCGGAGGGTTTCGAGGGGTCGATTGACATCGAGTTCAGATTCGACGGATCCGGCCTCGCAGGCGCCTCGCTCGTTGCGTTCGAGGCGATGTACGACGCCGAAGGCAGCATCTATATGAATCATGAGGATATCGACGATGAGGGCCAGACCGTCAACGTCGTCGACATCGCAACAAAGGCCCACGATGCGGAAACCGGCACAAACCAGGGCACCGTGAGCGAATCCGCGACGCTCGTGGACGTGGTGAGCTTCGAGGGGCTGACCCCCGGCAACCGCTACAAGCTGTTCACCATGCTGGTGGACAAGGCGACCGGCGAGCCCGTTGAGGATGCCGCCGGCAACCCGATGGTGATCGAGACGGATTTCGCGCCCGAGGCGCCCGACGGCACCGTTGAAGTCGTGTTCGAGCTCGACACCGCTGACTTGGCCGGCAAGTCCCTCGTGTTCTTCGAGAAGCTCGCCGACGACGGCGACAACGTCATCGCGAAGCACGAGGACATCGGGGACGAGGGCCAGACCATCGAGCTTCCGGAGCCTGATGCTCCCCAAAACCCCGTAGGCAAGGGATACCCCAAGACGGGCGCCGATGCGGCCAAGGCGGCCGTTGCGGCAAGCGCGGCGGTGATCGTGGGCTGCGGTGCGGCCGGCGCGGCCTATGCCGCGGCGAAGCGCCGCAAGAAGGCCGGCGAAGGGGTTGAGGAACCGACCGCCGAACCTGTCAAGTAGTAACAGCAAATCGCTGCAAGTTCAGGCGGGCTTCGATCGAGGCCCGCCTTCTTTATTGGAAAGAGCGAGAATGAAGAAACTGAAGATAGTTGCCGAAGGCCTCGGCCTGGTGCTCGCCGCAGTCGCCGTCGCCGCGCTATGCACCTGGATCGCCGCGGACGACAACGACAAGGCCGGTATCGCACAGTCGCTCGAAGGCGCCGTATCAGAGGAAAGCGAGCATGAGGAGCCCCTGGGAATCGACTGGGACAGCTTGTCCCAGGAAATCGTCGCCTGGGTGGAGGCGCCCAACACGAGCATAAGCCAGCCTGTAGCCAAGGCCGACAAGCAGAACCCGAACGCTTATCTCTTTCTCGATGCGCTCGACCAAGGCGGCTACGGCACCCCATACATCGACGCCGACTGCACGGGAGGGTCGCTCCTCGTCCCGATCTACGGGCACAACATGTCGGACGGCGGCGTGTTCTCGGATTTTGCGAAGTACAGCGACGAATCGTTTGCCAGGGGTCATTCGAGAATCGACCTGTACACACGTGATGGCCGCTCGTACAATCTTTCGGTCATCGCCGTCGACGTGGTGGATGCGAGATACGAAACCATGTGCCCGAGTTTCGGCGATGCGGAAGCGGTTGCGAAACAGGTCGCGAAGAGCGACGTTGTCCTGCGCAAATACGACGGCGAAAGCAAGGTATTCGCGTTCACGACCTGCTCCTATCAGGCGGCCAATTCCCGAGCCATCGTGTATGCGGTGCCGAATCGATGAGATAGCGGAACGCTCATCTGCGAATACTCGCCCTTGAATGCTTCTTCCGGCAATTTTTATGATATCGGGCGGTATAATACTCAGAAACGCATTTGTATTGCATTTTGAGCGATAGGGGCACAGATGCCGACGACGTACAAGCAACTCATAGACGCTAATCCAAGCCAAACCGAAATTCGCAGTTACCTTGTGGATGGTGACCAGGTGTCCGTTACTCTGCGCATCCCCGATACCCTGCGCGACGCGGCGAAAGAGGAGGCGGCCCTGCGGGGCATGAGCTTCTCCGCCTTCGTGCGCACCTGTATGATCGAAGAGCTTGCGAAGAAGGGGGCATAGAGGCGTGCAACCCGACTTCTTCGACAACAGGGCGCGCATCGTCAAGGACGACCTTGTCGCCAATATAGCCGACGGCGATCGCGTGGCGATAGCCGCGTCGGTGTTCTCCATGTACGCCTATCAGGAACTCGCAACCCAGCTTGAAGGCATCGACGAGCTGCGCTTCGTCTTCACGTCGCAGGCGTTCACCAAGCAGCGCCCCCCGCGCGAGAAGCGCGAATTCTACATCCCGCGGCTTTCCCGAGAGCAGGGCCTTTGCGGCACCGACTTCGAGATCAAGCTGCGCAACGAGCTCACGCAGAAGGCCGTCGCGACCGAGTGCGCCGACTGGATCCGCCGCAAGGCGCGTTTCCGTTCCTTCGAGGGCGAGGGGCGTATGAGCGGCTTTCTGAACGTGGAAAAGACCGACGACAACGTGGCCTACATGCCCTTCGACGGCTTCACCACGCGCAAGCTCGGCTGCGACAACTCCGCGGAAGCTCCCGATGTGACCATGCGCCTGGACGCCTCCCAGTCGCGCGCCCTGCTCAAGCAGTTCGACGACGCCTGGGACTCGGGCGAGCTCCACGACGTCACCGACGCCGTCATCGACGGCATCACGGCAATGTATCAAGAAAACGCGCCAGAGCTCATCTACTACATGGCGCTCTACCGCATATTCAGCGAGTTCCTGGACGACGTCTCCGAGGACGTGCTGCCCAACGAGGGGCTGGGCTTCCGCGACAGCCTCATCTGGAACAAGCTCTACGACTTCCAGAAGGACGCGGCGCTCGCCATCATCAACAAGCTCGAGACCTACAACGGCTGCATCCTGGCAGACTCCGTGGGCCTTGGCAAGACGTTCACCGCGCTCGCCGTGATCAAGTACTACGAGAGCCGCAACAAGGACGTGCTCGTGCTGTGCCCCAAGAAGCTGCGCGACAACTGGATAACCTACAACTCGAACGTCGTGAACAACCCCATCGCGGGCGACCGCCTGCAGTACGACGTGCTCTACCACACCGACCTCTCGCGCACGCGAGGCACGTCGGAGACTGGGCTGCCCCTCGACCGCCTGAACTGGGGCGCGTACGGGCTTGTCGTCATCGACGAGAGCCACAACTTCCGAAACGGCGGCGACTCGGCGTCGGAAGACAAGATGAACCGCTACCAGCTGCTTATGGAGAAGGTCATCAAGCAGGGCGTGAAGACCAAGGTGCTGATGCTCTCGGCCACGCCCGTGAACAACCGCTTCCGCGACCTGCGCAACCAGCTCGCCCTGGCATACTGGGGCGACCCCACGGGCTGGTCGGAGAAGCTGCGCCTGGAGAACGACATCGAGACGGTGTTCCGCAACGCGCAGACCGTTTACGCCCGCTGGTCGAAGCTGCCCGGCGAGCAGCGGACGACCCGCGCCCTCACCGACATGCTCGACTACGACTTCTTCGAGGTGCTCGACCAGGTGACCGTGGCGCGCAGCCGCAAGCACATCCAGCGCTACTACGACATGAGCGCCATCGGGCCCTTCCCGAAGCGCCTGCCGCCGATATCGAAGCGGCCCAAGCTCTCGACGCTGGCGAACGCGATCAACTACCGCGAGATATACGAGGAGCTGGACTCCCTCGCGCTCGCCGTGTACATGCCTAGCTCGTACGTGCACCCCAGCAAGATGGAGAAGTACGCGAAGATGGGCGGCGGCGGAAACCTCACGCTGGGCGGTCGCGAGACGGGCGTGCGCCGCCTCATGACGACGAACCTGCTCAAGCGCCTGGAGAGCTCGGTGTGCTCGTTCCGCCTGACGCTCGAACGCGTACTGGCGGCGATGAGCGCCGCCCTCGAGACCATAGACGACTACCGCAGGGGCCTCGCCTCGGGCGCCAGCGTGGCCGACGGCGACCTGCCGGGCGGGTTCGACTTCGACCCCGACGACGAGAGCGGCTTCGAGGTGGGCGGTGCCACGAAGATCCTCGTCGAGGACATGGACTGGATGAGCTGGGAGCGCGACATCGAGGCGGACGTCGCCGTCATCGAGGTCCTGATCTCGATGGTGCGCGACATCGACCCCGCCCACGACGCCAAGCTCATCGAGCTGTGCGAGCAGATCCGCGAGAAGTCGCAAGGCCCCATCAACCCGGGCAACCGCAAGGTGCTCGTGTTCACCGCGTTCTCAGACACGGCGGACTACCTCTACGAGAACGTCTCGGCCTTCGCGAAGCGCGAGCTCGGCCTCGAGTGCGCCAAGGTCACGGGCGACGGCTGCGCCTGCACGATAAAGGCAGTGCCCCCGCACATGCAGGAGGTGCTCGCCTGCTTCTCGCCCGCGTCGAAGGAGCGCGACGTGGTGGCGCCTCAGCTTTCCGGCTGCGACGTGAACATCGTTATCGCCACCGATTGCATCTCGGAGGGCCAGAACCTCCAGGACTGCGACTACCTGGTGAACTACGACATCCACTGGAACCCCGTGCGCATCGTGCAGCGCTTCGGCCGCGTTGACCGCATCGGCTCTAAGAATGACCGCATCCAGCTGGTGAACTACTGGCCGGACGTCGAGCTTGACGAGTACATCAAGCTCAAGGCGCGCGTCGAGGAGCGCATGCGCATCACCGTGATGACGTCCACCGGCGACGACGACTACATCAACGCCGACGAGACGGGGGACCTGGAGTACCGCCGCCAGCAGCTCGAGCAGATGCGCGACGAGGTCGTGGACCTGGAGGACGTCTCGGGCGGCGTGTCCATCACCGACCTGGGGCTCAACGAGTTCCGCATGGACCTGGTAGGCTATTACCGCGACAACCCCGACATCGACCGCCTTCCGAGCGGCATCAACGCCGTGGTGGAGGGCGACGAGCCAGGCGTCATCTTCGTGCTGCGCAACGTCAACAGCAGGATCGACCGCGACGGCGCGAACCACCTGCACCCGTTCTACGTGGTTCGCATGGGGTCCGACGGCTCCGTAATTCACGGGCACCTGGAGCCCAAGGCGGTGCTCGACGACATGCGCCTTTTGTGCCGCGGCAATTCCGAGCCCGACATGGCGCTGTGCCGTGCCTACAACCGCGAGACCAAGAACGGCCGTGACATGCGCCGCGAGGCGGGGCTCTTGCGCGACGCGGTGGCTTCGATCGTAGACTCCAAGGAGACGTCCGACATCGACAGCTTCTTCGGCGGCGGCACGACGAGCTTCTTGGAGAACGACATCGAGGGGCTCGACGACTTCGAGCTGGTGTGCTTCCTGGTGGTGAAGCCCAGATGCTAGGGCTTCCGAGCACGACCGAGGTGGGCCGCCGCATACCCAAGGAGGCCTTCTACGGCCGCCTGAAGGTGAGCGCCGCGCTGCGCCAGTCCTTCATCGACGACGTCGAGCGCTTCGTGATCGCGAACTCGATAAAGACCTCCACGACCGGTATCCCCGACGGCGAGCGCGTGCACGAGGTGCTCGTGGTGGAAGTGGCGCTCAAGAGCCGCTGTGTCCCCAAAGAAGTGCTGGCGCTTGTGGCTCAGGCGAACCCCCATAAGCTGCTGTTCGCGTGTACCTTCAACGATGAGGTTCGCCTCGCGGTGATGCTCAAGAGACTCGTCGTGGGACCCTGGCGCCCGTTTGACTGCCTCACGCTCGACATGAATGTAAGCGACGTTGACGCGGTGTGGGATTCGCTTGCATCTCAAGTGGTCTACAACGACGCAGGCGGCGGTCCTGAAACCATAGAGGAGCGCTTCGAAGCAGACGCGAGGATTAAAACGCTGCACGAAGAACTTGCGCGCGTGGAGGCGCGCGGACGTAAGGAACGACAGGTTGCGCGAAAGAACGCGCTGTTCGATAAGGCGAAGGAACTCAAACGGCAGATTGCTGATACCGAGAGTGACAGGCGTGGACAATGAAGATAGATAAACTGACAATTAAAAACTATAGGAGCGTCCGTGATTTGGAACTCAGCCTGTCGCCGCGCATCAATGTCTTCATTGGGGCAAATAACGTTGGCAAGAGCAATATCCTCTCTGCAATGGAATATCTGCTGGGTCCGTCCTATCCAACAGCCAATCGGCTTGAGCGGTGGGACTTCTACCAGGGCGATGAGGAGCTTCCCCTCAAAATAGCCCTTGATTTCGATGACGGGGCTCACCTTTCATTCGATTCAACCTGGCACGATGGTTATGGAAGAGAAAAACACGGCTTAAATTACAACGGTAGCTACATTTCGGATGAAGTGCGTAGTCGCTATATTTCAGCTTCGATTGGGCCCGACAGGCGCGTTCTCGACAATCCGGCGTCCAGCCAATGGAGCCTGTTGGGCAGGATGCTCAAGGAATTCAACGAACGTCTTAGCGAGGAGACGATCTCGTCTGCCGATGGGCATACGGTCACCAAAGCCGAAGCGTTTAAACAGAGCATGCAGGAGATTCGTGATCAAATACTCTTCTCCATTACCGACCAAGACGGTACGAACCTTATGGGCGAGCTTAGCCGCATTATGCAGCAGGAAACTGCGAATCAGCTCAATTGCTCGCCTAACGATTTGACTGTCGACTTGAATGCCTACGACCCGTGGAACCTGTACAAAACACTGCAGATTTTCGTGACCGAGCAGGAGACCGGTGTTCAGATGCGGGCATCTGACATGGGCATGGGGGTGCAGGCAAGCCTCACTATAGCTATCCTCCGTGCCTATTCGAAGCTCAAGTTGAAGAACCAAACGCCGCTGTTTATCGACGAGCCAGAACTGTATTTACATCCTCAGGCAAGGCGAAAGTTTTATCGCGTGATTGAAGAGCTCGCAGATTCGGGAACCCAGATATTCCTTACGACTCATTCCACTGAGTTCATTGATCTGGGCAACTTTGATCAGATATACCTTGTGCGCAAGAACGCCGAGCGAGGGACCTATGTTAGAAAAGCAGATCCCCAGAGTTTTGTAGATGACCTACAAAACAGGCTCAATATAAGAACGGACGCAAACAGATTGATGCTCGAATACCGCAATGCTTTCGAGAACACGGGCGACTCTCAAAAAGCTGCCGAAGGCCTTTTCGCTTCGAAGGTGTTACTAGTCGAGGGAGAGAGTGAGTCGCTTATCCTGCCGTTTTGCTTCGATAGGATAGGCTTCGACTACGATGGAAAAGGCATCTCCATAGTACGCTGCGGCGGCAAAAATGAGCTTGACCGTTTCTATCGCTTATACAGCGAATTCGGCATCCCTTGCTTCATCCTTTTCGACGGGGACTTTCAGAATTTCCAAACCGAAGATCAAGCACACACCATTAAAGCCAATAAGAGCATCCTTTCGCTCTTCGGTTGCTTGGACGATTTCCCTGACGGAAATGTGCATGAGTCATATTTTGGTTTCCGGACGCTACTCGAGGATAATCTGGGGCTCAACGGTATTGGCTCAAAAACGAAAGGCCTTCGGCTGTTCGTTAGGTTCAAGAATGCCGTTTCCCGCGAGGAAGCAGCTGTTCCGTTCTGGGTTAAAGAGATTGCCGACAAGCTTGACGGTTTGCCTAACGAGGCGCGCTCCGTCCTAACTTGCAAATGTGAACCCCTTGCATGGGATGATGACTACATCCCTTTTTAGAGAGGAAATAATAATGAAAAAGATCAAGCTGGGAACCAGCGACGGAGCCACCGAAAATGCAAAGAGAATCACTGAACTGTTCCCACAGGTTGTTACTGAGATAAAAAGCGCCGACGGTGAAATCGAACGTACTATTGACTTTGACGCCCTACGAGACCTTCTTGGTGATGTGGTCGAAGGTCAGCGTGAGCGTTATCAGTTCACTTGGCCTGGTAAGCGTGAAGCTAAAGCAGAGGCGCGTCGCCCCATCTATAAGACGATGATTCCCGAGCCCGGCAAGTCTAAGGATTGGGACACCACCGAGAACCTCTATATCGAGGGCGACAACCTTGACGCGCTAAAGATCCTTAAGGAGACCTACGCCGGCAAGGTGAAACTCATTTTTATTGACCCACCCTATAATACTGGTCACGATTTTGTTTATAAAGACGACTACTCTTTAAGCGGGGCAGAATACAAGAATATCGACGCTGATGTGTCGGAAATGGGCATGTTGGTTGCAAACCATGATACGGAAGGCAGATTCCACTCTAATTGGTGCACTATGCTCTATCCCAGGCTGCTACTTGCTAGAGACCTGCTTGCCGCTGATGGAGTTTTATTCGTTTGCATCGACGACAACGAGTTTGCAAATCTCGAGAAGATGCTAGATGAGATCTTTGGAAGCTCGAATCGTGTTGCAAACGTAATTTGGCAACATAGCGTTCAGCCAAAAGGATATTTAAGTGGCTTTTCGATTCATCACAATGAGGTTCTTATATATCAAAAATCAAGCGAATTTGAACTTGCGCCTTTGCCGAGAACGGCGGAAGACAATAAGGCGTATTCAAACCCGGACGACGATCCTAATGGCCCATGGCGTTCTGGCGATGTTAGGAATGCTCTCTATCGACCTAATCTTATCTACGATATTGTTTCTCCGTCAGGGAAAGTCATCAAACCTTGCCCTAATGGTTGGCGTTGGAGTAAGGAGACTGTTCAGGAGAAAATAGCTTCTGGCGAGATTATATTTTCCGAAGATGAAACCCGTATCATTCGAAAAATTTACTTAAAGAATCTCGAAGGAAGAGCTCCAGAAACTATTTGGTTCGGTAAAGATGTCGGGACAACTCGCGACGCTGCATCCGAGATTAAATCACTTTTTGAAACTTCGGTTTTCGATACCCCAAAGCCTGTCGGTGTTGTAGAGCGTGCTTTGAGCCTTGTTAAGGGGAACAACTATCTTGTCTTTGATTTTTTTGCGGGCTCCTCAACAACTGCAGAAGCCGTTATGCGAAAAAACGCAAAAGATGGCGGCAGTAGAATGTGCATTTCTGTTCAGCTTGATGCCGAATGCGAGTTGAATTCGGTAGCTTCCCGATCCGGTTTTAAAACCATCTGCAATCTTGGCGAAGAACGTATCCGCCGCGCGGGCGACAAGATCGCCGCAGACATCGACAAGGAAAACATGCAGCTCGAGCTCGGTGCTGAACCAAAGCCTTATCCCGATCTGGGCTTCCGCGTGTTGCGCATCGACTACTCGAACTTCAAGGACTTCTACCTTACGCCTGGCGAGACCGCCCAGGAGAGCCTCTTCGATTTCGCCGACAACGTGAAGGAGGGGCGCTCCGACCTGGATTTGCTCTTCGAGGTGCTGCCCAAACTTGGCATCCCGTACTCCGCGAAGATCGAGGAGCGCATGCTCGCCGGCAGGAAGGTGTTCTTTGTTGACGGCGACAAATTGGCGGCCTGCTTCGATGCGAACGTTGGCTCCGACACCATCGAGGAGATGGCGAAGGCCAAGCCCTGGTACGCCGTCATCCGCGACTCGTCCATGGCTGACGACGCCACACACGCCAACTACGAGGAGCTTTTCCGCACCTACAGCCCCGACACCGTTCCCCAAGTGATTTAAGGCGTCGACATGAAGTTCAAGTTCAAAGTACAACGGTACCAAACCGACGCCGCAGATGCGGTGACCTCGGTCTTCGAGGGGCAGCCCAACCAGGGCGCCTCCGTCTACCTGCGCGATCTGGGCCGCAAGCCCAAGTGTGCGCAGGGCGAGATCGACTTCGGCGACGAGAGCACCGAGGGCTATGCCAATGCGCCCGTCGCGCTTTCGGGCGCTGACATACTGGCAAACGTGCGAGCGGTGCAGCGACGCAACCAGATCCCCGAGTCGGAGGAGCTTTTCTGCAGTATGGGAGCCTGCCAGCTGGACGTCGAGATGGAGACGGGCACCGGCAAGACATACGTCTACACCAAGACGATGCTCGAGCTCAACCGCCTGTACGGCTGGTGCAAGTTCATCGTGGTGGTGCCATCGGTCGCCATCCGCGAGGGTGTGGCCAAGAGCCTGGAGAACACCCAGGAGCACTTCTTCTCCCAATACCACAAGAAGATCAGGTTCTTCATATACGACTCGGACAACCTGACCGAACTGGATGCGTATTCCCAGTCGAGCGACGTCAACTGCATGGTCATCAACATGCAGGCGTTCAACGCGTCGATGAAGGAGGGCGCCAAGAACAAGGCGGCGCGCATCATCTTCGACGAGCGCGACGAGTTCAGCAGCCGTAGGCCCATCGACGTCATAGCGGCGAACCGCCCCATTGTCATCTGCGATGAGCCCCAGAAGATGGGAAAGAAGGGGGGCGCGACCCAGAAGGGCATCGCCCGCTTCAACCCGCTGTTCGTGCTGAACTACTCGGCAACTCACAAGGAGAAGCACGACCTGGTGTATGCCTTGGACGCCTTGGACGCCTACAACCAGAAACTCGTCAAGCGCATCGAGGTGAAGGGCTTCGCCCTAAAGAACATGCGCGGAACCGACGGCTACCTGTACCTGCGCGACATCGTGGTATCCAAGAATCGCGCCCCCGAGGCCGTTATCGAGTTCAAGTGCATGGGGTCTGGCGGCAAGGTGCGCAAGAAGACCGCACGCTTTGGCGAGGGCGACAGCATCTACGGCGCCAGCGGTTCGACGAAGCTCGAAGCGTACCGCGGCTACACCATCGCGAGCGGCAACGACGGCGTGGTCCCGCCCCAGGATGGGCGCCCAGGCTACGTGCGCTTCCTGGACGGCTCTATCGGGGACGACGGGCGCGTCTACATCGGCGAGGTCTACGGCGACTCCGCCGCCGACGACATGCAGCGCATACAGATTCGCGAGACGATCCTGAGCCACTTGCAAAAGGAGGAGGCGCTTTTCCGCCGCGGCATCAAGTGCCTGAGTCTTTTCTTCATCGACCAGGTAGCGAAGTACCGCGACCTCTCCGGAAACGGCGAAACAGTGGGCTACGGTAAGATCTTCGAGGAGGAGTACGAGGCCATCGTCTCCGACAGGCTGGAGCACCCGACGCAGGATGACATCCTCGACCCCTCGTATGCGGAGTACCTCGGGCGATTCGAGGCATGCTCAGTGCACTCCGGATACTTCTCGGTGGACAAGAAGGGCAACGCCGTCGAGTCGAAGGCCGAGAGGAAGGCGGAGCGCGATGACGGCATCGGCATCAACGACGACGACGCGAAACGCGGCTACGACCTGATCCTGCGCGATAAGGAGCGCCTGCTTTCGTTCGATGAGCCGGTGCGCTTCATCTTCAGCCACTCGGCGCTGCGCGAGGGCTGGGACAACCCGAACATCTTCCAGATCTGCACACTCAAAGAATCCGGCTCTGAGACGAGCAAGCGCCAGGAGGTCGGCCGCGGCATGCGCTTGGCGGTCGATCAAGACGGCAACCGCCAGGACGCGGCGCTGCTGGGACCCGACGAGGTGCACCGCGTGAACTTGCTCACCGTGATCGCGTCGGAGAGCTACGAGACGTTCGTGAGGGATTTGCAGACAGATATAAGCAAGAGCCTGCGCGATCGTCCGAAGAAGGTGGAGATGGACCTGTTCAGCGGTCGCGACGTCGTGCTCGACGGCGAGACGGTCTCCTTCACCGAGGACGAGTCGAGGCGCGTATACAAAACCCTCTACAAGTGCGACCTCATCGATGACGACGACAAGCCGACCGCCGAGTTCCGCAAGGCCGTGGAGGACGGCACCTTCGTGGAGTACTTCGTCGCGAAGCTGCTCGAGGAAATCGCCGACGCTGCCCACGCCAAGGCGGTCGAGGCGCTGGTGAAGAGCGTCTACGACGCGCACGCGCTCGACGGCATGATCGGGCGCGCCCAGGAGAAGATCTCCGAGAACACGCTGACCGACAACTTCGCAAGACGCGAGTTCAAGGAACTGTGGGCGCGCATCAACCGAAAGCACGCCTACACGGTGAGCTTCTCGGACGACGAGTTGAGGCGCAAGTCGATAGAGCGTATCAACTGTGACCTGCGCGTGAGCAGGCTGCAGTACACCTTGACGGTCGGCGGGCAAAAGTCACGGGCAACGCGCGACGAGGTGCAGGGCGGCTCGTCGTTCGGCCGCACGCAGACCGAGACTCGCAACGTCGACGCCGGAACCGCGTCCGTGGGCGTGACCTACGACCTCGTGGGCGAGGTGGCGCAGGCCGCTGCTATCACGCGCAGGAGCGCCGCGGCGATTCTCGCCGGCATCGATGCCAACGTGTTCGGGCTCTACCGCGTGAATCCCGAGGAGTTCATCAAGAAGACGGCGGCGCTCATCGTGTCGGAGAAGGCGACGATGGTGGTGGAGCACATCAGCTACCACGAGATCGACGACGTCTACGATGAGGCTATCTTCACTGAGCGCATGCCCGACAACGCGAGCAAGGCGTACGAGGCCAAGAAGAACATCCAGCGCTTCGTGTTTCCCGACTCCGACGGCGAGCGCAGGTTCGCTGAGGACATGGACGCCGCCGCCGAGGTAGCGGTCTATGCCAAGCTGCCGCGCACGTTCCAGATTCCCACGCCGGTGGGCAACTACGCCCCAGACTGGGCCATCGCCTTCAAGGAAGGCAGCGTGCGCCATGTGTTCTTCGTCGCCGAGACCAAGGGCACCGTGGACACGCTGGAGCTCTCCGGTGTGGAGAACGCCAAGATCGCCTGCGCCAAGAAGCTTTTCAACGAGATGAGCACGGGCGACGTGCGCTACCACAACGTGGCGACGTACGAGGACCTGCTCGAGGTGATGGGCAGGATGGGCTAGGCCACGCTTATGAGCCATAAGGAAAACCAGGAAAAGGCCGAGCTTTCGATTTATGAGCAATCGCTGAAAGTCGCGAGGGCAAAAGGCGGAGAAGCTAGAAGGAACGTCGCCCGACTGTCGGGCGACGCCCGCCCATTCGATAGACCCGATATCCTCATCGCAGCAGAAGACGGAAGAAGAATAGTCGGCTTAGAGCACTTTCGTGTTGACCACCATATCGGGAGGGGCAAGAAGGCTGAATCCAAGTCCGCGAGGTTCTCTTCGGATGCAGAGCGCTTTCGAAAGCAACACGAGGATGCAGCTTGTAGGGGCGCTTTGGCAGAAGAGGCTTACCGAGGGTTCGGTGATTTGATTAGCCGGGCGATACGGGAGCAATCGAACGCCTGCGTTGACGACATCAGCACTTCGCTTGACGCTGGGCTGTTCGGCAGGGACGGTCGCGGGCATGCGTTCAAGCTCGATGCGTATCGCGAGAACATAACGCAGAGTGACGCCAATGCCGATATCCAGCTTGGGTTCCTGATTGAGCTCCATACGGATTTGCGCCAATGGTTCCTCAATGATGGATTTAAGGAGACCAGGGTATCTCCAGGTCAGTTTCCGATAAGTTGCGAAGCCTATGAGCTTCTTAGGAAAGCATCGGCTCACGTTGATTGGATCGTGCTTGCGTTTTGCCCGCTTTACAGCGATGAGGTGAGAGACGCCGCGATTATCAGATGCCGCAACGGCATGTTCGAAACGAGCGCCGCTCGACAAGGCATAATCCAGACGCCATATTTAGGCCTTGGAAAAGAAGCGCCTTTCGGCAAGCAGGATAGACAAGGAGAGGTTGAGTTCGGTGTCGGAAACGACGGCGTTGATTATCTGGTCGAAAACACGTCCGGGCAGATGGACCCCATCGAGTTGTTCAACAACGCGATAAGCGGAGCCGCCGAAGCATTCAATCTGGCGCGGAAGGGAAAACCCTTTGCTGCGACGACGTCCGTTCAGCTTGCCTACGACATAGCAAAAGATTCCTTGAAGCACAAAAACGGGAATGTTGGGCCGCAGGATGTCCTTAAGTCGATTGGCGGAATGGATCCATCAGAGAAGACCGCGCGGATGCGGAATTGGAGAAAGCGCTGGCCCGCCGATAGCGTATAGCTTAGCTTTCGATTGACGCGGACGAAGCGCTCTGCGCGCCAGCGATTTGAAAGGAATGCGATGAAATACAACCTCGACAAGCTCAAGAAGGTCGAGCTGCGCGACGTGTGGCTGCACGAGGCGCTCGATTTCACCAGGTGGCTCTCCGAGGAGCCCAATCTTGCCATATTGAGCTCCGCAGTCGGCATTGAGCTCGAGCTCATAGAGACCGAGTCGTCGGTGGGTTCGTTCAATGTCGATATCTATGCGCGGGAAGCCGGCACCGGACGCAAGGTGATCATCGAGAACCAGCTCGAGGACACCAACCACGACCACCTGGGCAAAGTAATCACCTACGCCGCCGGTAAGGGCGCCGAGGTCGTCGTGTGGGTGGTGGCACGCGCCCGTGACGAGCATCGTCAGGCCATCGAGTGGCTCAACCAGCACACCGACAGCGATTTCGGGTTCTTTCTGGTGGAGATAGAGCTGTGGTCCATCGGGGACTCACTGCCCGCCCCGCGCTTCAACGTTGTCGAGCAGCCGAACGAGTGGACGAAGGCCATCAAGCTCAGCGAGGGCCTCTCCGAGACCGAGCGCGTCAAGCTATCGTACTGGACCAAGTATCGCGAGGTGGCCCAGGCGTCACCTGATTTTTTGAAGGCGTTCAACTCGCAGAAGCCCTCGAAGGACCACTGGACCACGTTGCGCTGCGGCACGTCCGCCTATCACATCGCGCTGCTTATAGACACGCAACACGGCAGAATCGGCATCGAGTTCTACGCGCCCAACGACAAGGAGATCGGCCACAAGGCCATAGACAACGCCGATTTGTTTGAAGAACGTCTCGGCCTTGCGGCCACGCCCTTCGACGCCAAGAAGGCATCGGGGCTTCGCTTCTACAAAGACGGCTGCAAGATCAAGAACAACGAGGCCGCCTGGCCGAGATTTATATCAGAGCAGCTCAAATGGGCTATCGTTATGAAGCAAGTAATCGGCGAACTTGAGCTCTAGGCATTCAAGGGCTTACCCTTTTCAGTTGCTGCATAGTTCGATATTGACAAATGTAGAGTTCCTGCTCGGTCGCCAGCTGGCCTCGACATCAAAAAATTGTTCTGCGGACTTGTTGTTTAGGATTGGAGCCTTTGTGACTGTTTTGTCGCCCGCGGAATGCTTCGTGGTTCCGGGCGCATCCTCACAGCACGCGCTTTCCAATCCACGCGACAAGGGCAATGAAGCCCAGACATAGTTTTCCGATAAAGCTGAATACGCATTTAATAATCTTCATTTTCAAATCCTTCCAGCCAGTTCTCTTCTTGATTGTTGGTTTCTGTTTCGTTCGGTGATTCCCTGGGGCAAGCTGCTTTGAGTCGGTAGACGAGCTCTTCCGAGCAGCCACAGTGCCGCGGTATCGCATCGCGCGCGATACCGCAGTCGGCTTGCGAGACAGTAGAAAGCTCATCGAACAGGTGCACGATGGTTTCCGCAACCGATCGATTCGATGTTCCGAGCCATAGCCTTGCGGATCTCATCAGCTGGCCAACATCGACCATCTCGCCAAGGACGCGCGCCAAGGCAAGCTCGCCGTCGACGGCGACCCATTCGAGTTCATCTAACTCCGAAGCTTCCGCCAGCAGGAAGCGCCAGCCGCGCCTGCGCCTGGCAACAGGCGTCTCGTCGTCAGGGCACTCCTCGGTGCCTGAAGGGTCGACGTCGTAATGATGGGCGGCAAGCCACAATCCCTTTTTTCCAAGCTCGTCGAAGCGCAGTTCGAAGTTTGTGAGCGCGTTCTCTTTTCCCAACGGGCTTGGGGCTGTGAACGACATCGTGTCGAACACGTCGACTCTGCCGTTTCGATACGCCATCTCTATCCTCATTTACCGTTCACCTCGATCTCCCCGGCGTTGCTCTTGTAGGCGTTGTTTCGCTGCCTCCTGTTCCTTGTTTCGACTGTTTGGCGCATGGGCGTTGGCCTGTCGCCTGCCATCGTTGGGGTGCGTGCGTGGCTCGCCCTTCTCGGGCAGCAGCCCATACGAGGCGAGTATCTGGGCTGCCTCGCGGATTTCCGTCGCGGCTGCGATGGCACGAGGGTCGCTGAAGCTCTGTTCCGCCTTGGCCTCCATGGCGCGTGCCCTTGTTGTCGCGTCCGCGCGGTTCGCTATCCCGTACTTGGAGCACGTCTCCAGGGCACTTGCAAGGTCTTGCAGGTCGCTCAGGCTCTCAAGCGCGATCGCGTTCCTTGCGGCTTTCAGCACCTCGCGGTTGCTCATGCCCTCAAGGCTCGTTCCGCCGAAGCTCCTCCCGACGGCTTGCTTGGTGTAGGCGTACCCGAGCTTGCCTCCGGAAACCTTGCATTTCGGCGTTTCCCTCATGCTGTAGACCCAGTCGTCCCGTCCGCCGCGTGCCGATGCCGGCGAGATCTCGATGCCCAGCAACCCGAGCACCTGCCCGAACTCGGCATCGCTTCTTGAGAGCTCCTTCGCTATGCCTACGCGGCACCTGATGTCCGATACCCACGAGTAACCGCCTTCTGCGACTATCTCGTGCTCGGCGCGGCTCATGTGCACGTCTTGCCGCTTGGAAGGCATTTTGCGCCCATGCTCTTTCTCTGCAAGCCTTTCGACGCCGCTCTTAGCCTTCGACTCGTTGGAAAGGCCGCTCAGTCCGCGCTCCCGGGCCATGTCTTGCAAGGCGCGGTTGAGTTCGAGCGGGTTTCTCGTCTGCATCCTGTTGCCGGTTTTCAGGTTGGTGTTGTTCACCACCACATGCGCGTGCGGTATCCCGTTGGCGTTGTCGTCGTGGTACACGATGGCTATCTGATGGTCGCCGAAGAAGCGGAGCGCCCAGTCGCTCGCTATCCCGCGCAGGGCCTCGATGTCGATGCCGTCCTCCGGGTCGGGCGAGATGACGAAATGCTTGTAGGTGCGCGCCTTCCTGCCCTTGCAAGGCGCGTCGTTGCCGAAGGACGTGCGCATCCGGTCCATCTCGCGGTCCCATTCGACGGCTTCCTTGCCAGCCTGGTCGTAGCCGCTCATCTCGCGTTCGTCCCAGGACAGGTTGAAGAAGTCGCGGGCTATGGCGCGCCCGTTCTTCTCAAGGTATTTCCGGACGTTGCGGCAGCCCGTGTGCCCGGATATCGGCTTCAGTATCGGCATGGGGTGTCGCCTACTACGATGGAACCCTCCAAGCCGTCGAGCCGCCCCTCAAGCCTGCGCCGGCCTTCTTCGACCGCATCGAGCTTTTCGTTCGCGACGGCGATCTGCTGGACGAAGTAATCCCGTTCGGGGGCTTTCCTGCGCGCTGCGTACACTATCGCGTTGAGGGCGTGGACGCCCTGATTGTAATGGCGTCCCCAGCGGACGAGCTCGTAGCGCAGGGCGCCGAGCGTCTTCGCGTCGATGACAAGCACCCTTGATCCCCTTGGGTCTGGGCATGCCGATACTGGGATGCGGATGAGGTAGCGCATATAGGTCGACGGGGCGACGTCGAGGGCCGCGGCGTTCTCGTGCAGAGATCCGTAGTCCCGGTCGTCGAGCCTGCAGGTGACCATGTGGGTTTTCGTGGCCATGGGATTCTCCTTTGCGGTCGGCGCAGCCGAACGTGGAAGACGCTGCGCGGTTCGTTTCTTGAACGAGCTCTTGCTCGCCGGGGAGCGGGGGCAGCCCCCGCAAGCTTCCTTCCTGCGGCGGCGTCGCCGCTGGGAGGAAGCGGTTCCGAGCCATTGCCCGGCACGGCGCCAAGGCACCGTCGGCCGTTGCGCATCGGCTCGGACAAGAGCTATTCCGGCATGCGTTGGGAAACGTATTACGGAATAGGCTACTTGCTAATTAACGGGTCGAAGACACCTCCGATACATCCATCAGCTTTTGAAGGGCGCCTTGAATCGCCTCGATGCATTTCGCGTCTTGCGGCGCGGGCGTTCCCTTAAGGCCCTTCGCGTACTTTTCGACGAGCTTCCTTGCCTTGGCCAGCGAGTCGTCGGGTCGCGCTTCCGAAGGGCGAATCGAGAGAAGGGATTGGGTGATATCGCGCTTCGACATGCCGTCGACGTCCATCTCCCTGAAGGCCTTCTCCTGCGCTTGCTTGGGCATGGCGGCGAGCTCCTTCACCGCCGCCGCCGAGATCTTGCCGGCGTTCGCCAGGGGCTTCCAGGAGTCCGACACCGATTTCTCGATCGTCTTCGCCAGGGCCTCGTCGCGCTTGATGGTCTTTCCCGATACCTTGCGCCCCGTCTGCTTCTCGATGATGGAGGCTTTGATGTCCTCGGTGCGCATGCCCGAAAGCTTTGGGTCCGCGTCGCGCATGTTCCGAACTTGCGCGCCGAGGGCCTTCGTCGCAGCGGCGCGCTCTGCCACCGTGAGCTCGCGCACGAAGTAGTTGGCCGCATGAAGCATGGATACCGCCTGCTCGTCGGTTATGCCCTCGACGATGCGGCAGCCCATCTTCCGATAGGCGGGGTTCTTGGCCGCCAGCAGCCTGAACGCGGCGCGGCGCCTGTGCCCCGATATGAGCTGCCAGCGCCCATCGGGCAGTTTGCGGACAAGCGGCAGATCGGTGAGGCCGTCTTTCTCGATGGATTCTGCCAGCGCCTCGATGGCGGCTTCCTCCATGGAGTAGACGGCGTTTGCCGGGTTGTCTTCGATGGCGTCGATGTCGAGTTCTGCCACTGGGTATTTGCTTCTGGTCTTGGCGCCCGCATCGAGCAGTCCGCTGATGGAGAACCCTGCGGCCACGTCACTTGCCGAGCTCATTGAAGACCTCCTCTGCGAGTGCGGCATAGTCCTTTGCGGCGCGATTCTTCGAGTCGAACTCCACGACCGGCTGCCATTGCCAGCTGTCCTCCATCACCTTCGAGGAAGAGTGGATCACGGTTCGGAGTTGGTCGTTCGGGAAGAAGCGGTCGAGAACCTCTGCGCCCGTTGCCTCGCTGCGCGTCGCGCGGCCGGGAACGCAGGTCCTCAGAATCTTGAAGCGGGGCGTTGGCATTCGCAGGGCGTCGGCGATGGCGCGCGTGGCGTTCACCGTGAGCGCGGTCCCTCGCATCACCGACCCGTCGAGCTTCACGGGCACGATCACCAGTCCGCCGTCCGTTGCGGCGAGGTATGCGTTGAAGGCAAGGCGCTTCATGACGGGCGAGCAGTCGACGATCGCGACGTCGTAATCGCCCGAAGCGTCGTCGAGCGCGAATTTGAGCCGCTGCTCCCGAAGCATCAGCTCGTTCTGGTCGATGAGGTCGATGAGCGACGGCACCATGCTCAGGTTCGGAATCTTGGTTTCGTGGGTCACCTTCTCTACGGGGGCGTTTCCGTAGAGAAGCGATATGGAGTTGCGTCCGGTGGACTCGGCTTCGCCGTATAGCCCGAAGTAATCGGTCGCCGATGCCTGGGGGTCGAGGTCTATCAGCAGGACCCTCTTGCCGTTCTTGGCGAACAGCGTAGCCAGGTTGACGGCTGTGGTCGTCTTGCCGACGCCCCCTTTGTAGTTCGAGATGGCGATGGTGTTCATCGCTTCCTCCTTTGCATTCGCGCCCTGGCTGCGCAAGATGTGGAAGGGGCGCAGCCGGGGGTTTCGTAATACGTTTTCATTGTATCAGATACCGTTCGATATTGAACGGTATCTGATATGGCAAGAGCTCCGAAGAAACGGAAAAGCGCCTTCGAATCGCTTTTCCGCGGCAGGTGCAGGATGCCTTCGCATCCTGCCGCAGGGGTTTGGGGACGAGGAGTCCCCATGCTCGGCTTCCGCGCCAATATCCGCCGCTTGGGCTCATTTGCCGCAGGCGAGCCCGCCGAGGTCGCCCTCGGCGGGCCGCTGCTTGCCCGAAACGGCCCGGAGGTCGCTAGGCCGGATCGGCTGACAGCGCGTTGATGTGGTGGCGGAGCATCGCGCGGCTTTCGCCGATGACCACCATCGAGATGATGTCGAAGCGGACGGACACGTCGGTTTCCTCGTAGCCGGACATGTAGGCGATCGCGGTGCGCTCGAACTTGGCGCGCTTCGCTTCGGTGCCCGCCTCCGCCGGGAAGCCGGCCCCGACGCCCGTCCTGGCGTTCACCTCGACGAAGACGACGGCCGCTTCGTCGCGGGCGATGATATCGGCGCCGCCTGCCGCGCATTCCCAGCCGGTCTCGAGGATTTCGTAGCCCCTCGACTCCAGGAACCGCTCGGATGCCTTGATTGCCTTGGGCTTGAGTTGCTCTGCGTTCATGGTTGACCTCCATCGAATCTTGGCTGGACCCTTTGTCCTGCCTTGTGATTCGAAGGCCGCGCCGCGGGGCGCGCGCCGCAAGGGAGGAAAGCCGAAGGCGTCTTGCCCCAACCCTCTCCGCCGCAAGTTCCCCTAATTCTTTTTCAGTCCTGCCCTCTGAATATCCTGCAAAAGAATTCGGGGAAGTTTCGGCGCCCTTGCGGCGTGGGCCCCGTTGCGCGAACGTGGCGAATCCAAGGAAGGCGAAGGGCCTTTGCCGGTTCGGGGCAACCGCTGCTCGCAGAAAAACGCCGCAAGGGTCTCGGTCAGCCGCGTCCCATCTGCTCGATCAGGGCATCCTCCTCGTCAAGCGGGCTCTCGACGTCGGCAATCCCGAGGAAAAGGTCGCATAGCAGCTCGACCCTCGCTTCGAGCTCCTCGCCGAGATCTCCCGTGTTGCGCAGGCGGCTCAGCTCGCCGACGACGGCGCGCATCTCGTCGCGAAGCATCTTGAACGTGCGGACGTTCGGGACGATGGTGAACTCCTTGTCCTCGATCTTTGCCATGATGTACTCCTGCTGCGTGACCCCGGCCGCCCTCGCGAGAAGCTCGATGCGGTGTCTCTCCTCGGGCGAGCAGCGGAACGCCTTCGAGATGGTTCGCTTGCGGTGGCTGTTCGGACAGGGCATCAGAATCCACCCCGTTCTTCTTCGAGCTCGTTGGCCATGTCGTCTTGCACATTCGGGAACAGGTGGGCGTAGCGGAAGGTGATGTCGGTCGCCTCGTGCCCCATGCGGTCTGCGATGGCGAGGGCGGTGAAGCCCATGTTGATGAGCAGGCTCACGTGGCTGTGCCTCAAATCGTGCACGCGTATCTTTTTCACGCCGCTCGCCGCGCATCCTCGCTGCATCGCGTGCGATATGTAGTGCTTCGACACGGGGAACAGGCGATCGCCTTCGCCAATCTCCGGGTGGTGGTTCGCGTAATCGCGCACCTCGTCGGCCAGGAAGCGCGACATCTTCACGGTTCGCACCGATTTGGGCGTCTTCGGGTCGGTTATCACGTCGCGGCCGCCCAATCTCTGGTAGGACTTGTCGATGCGCATGGTCGATTTCTTCCAATCGAACGAGTCCGGCGTGAGGGCCAGGAGCTCTCCCTCGCGGACGCCGGTCCAGTACAGCACCTCGAAGATCACGAACGCGCGGGGATCGTCCATCGTTGCGTCGGAGAACCTCAGATACTCGTCCTTGGTCCAGAAATTCATCGTGCGGGCTTCCTTGCCGCCCATCTTCACGGTTCTCATCGCGGGGTTGGGGCTCAGCCCGTAGTACCTCTCCGCGTGGTTCAGAATGGCGGTCAGCTGGTTGTTGAGCGTGCGCAGATACGTGGCGCTGTAGGGCTTTCCGTCGTTTGCGTCGGGCGCCATGAGGGCATTCTGCCAACGGACGATGTCAATGGTGCGTATCTCGTCCATCTTCTTGTTCGCGAAGAAGGGCAGCACCCTCGACTTGATCGCGTACTCCTTCTGCCGCCAGGTGTGCTCGCGCAGCCTGGGGCGAAGATCGGCTTCGTAAACCTTGAAGAACTCGCCGAACGTCATCTCCATGGTGCAGCCCGCGCTGGCGATGAACTCGTCCTCCCAAGCCTGCGCCTCTTCCGCCGTCGCGAACCCGCGCTTGCATTTGTGCACTTCGTTGCCAAACTTGTCCTTGCACCTGAATTGCGCGAGCCAGGTGCCGTTCTTGGCAAGCTTTACGCTCATTTCCAACCTCCCTTCGGCTTGATGTAGAGCTCGTCCAGAAGCTCGCAGCTCACGCGCCCCGGGATGGTTCTGCAGCCCTTTCTCTCCATCTCAAGGTTCAGCTCGTGGATAAGCTCGTAGGCCTTCGTCCTTCCGATGTGCAGCTTCTCTGCGACTTCACGGGCGCCGATGAGTCGTTTCGGGTTCTCGGACATCTTTCCTCCTTACAGTTCAATATCGAACGGTGCTTAAGGCGAATCGTAACCGTTCAATATCGTGCGGTCAATATCAAACCGTTCAGAAACGTGCTATTATTTCCGCGTTATGTTCAATCGTCCGCCCGAAAAGGGCGCCTTCAGGAGGCTGCATGGGAACTGGCGAACTCATTAGGAAGTACCGCAAGATGCGGGGTCTTACCCAAAGCGAGCTTGCGGAGAAGTGCAGTTTGACGGATTCAGCGATTAGGAACTACGAGCTCGGCAACAGGACGCCTGGGGAAGATCAGGTGAAAGGAATCGCATCGGCGCTTCACGTTGCGCCCGAATCGCTTTCCGACGTTCCCGTGGCCACGGCGCGCGAGGCCTTGGAGCTCATCTTCAGGATCGACGAGGAGTTCGGCTTCAAGCCGAAAGAGATCGGCGGCGAGCTCGTCCTGGCCATCGACCCGTCGTCGAAGAAGGCGCCCAAGCTCGCCCAGGCGCTCAAAGCTTGGCTCGCGCAGATTGATTCGGAAAAGTCCGGCGAAATCACCGCCGAGCAGCTCGCCGAATGGAAGGCGAAATTCGGAGCCTAGCAAGCCACTTTCGGAATGATTGCGAAGCACTTCTAGCAGTCAAAGCTGCTATTTCTCGTTGTTGCAAGGGGCATTTCAAGGCTGAAATCAGCTCGATTTTCGATTTGTCATCCCCTCAATCTGACCTGGCATTTTACTCAATTACTGCTGAAATATGCCCGGTGATTCGCGATTGATTCGAATCACCCTCAAACAGCGCGACAATCGTCAAAACACTCGTCGCAGGTGGTTTGGCGATTGTCTCTTTTTCGCCATGCTGTCGCACGGTCGACATGGGGTGCAACTAATACCGAATCCATAGAATGACAACGAATCAAAATACCTGGTAAAAGGCATGAAAATACCCCGGAAACCTACGCTTCCGGGGTGGAATCATTCTCGTGTTTTGCAAGTGGCTTGATTCGCTATGACTCTCAATGAAACTTTATGAGCCATGGTGAATCATTGCAGGTGGCTTGGTAAAATTAGCCTAGGGTCACTCCCACTCAATCGTCGCGGGGGGCTTGCTGGTGATGTCGTACGCTACCCGGTTCACGCCCGGGACTTCGGCTACGATGCGGCTCGACACTCGGGCCAGCACTTCGTAGGGCAGCTTCGCCCAGTCTGCCGTCATCGCGTCGCTCGACTCCACGGCTCGCAGGATGATGGGGTAGGCGTACGTCCGCTCGTCGCCCATGACGCCGACGCTCTTCACGTCGGGCAGCACGGCGAAGTACTGCCATACGCTGCGTTCGCTGTTGCGCTCGCCGGTCTCCTCGTACACGCGGACGTTGTAGGCGTCCAGCTCCTCGCGCACGATAGCATCGGCGTTTTTCAAAATCTCCAGCTTCTCGCGCGTCACCGTGCCGATGATGCGGATGGCCAAACCCGGACCGGGGAACGGCTGACGATGCACGATGTGGTCGGGCAGCCCCAGCGCCGTGCCCAGCGCACGCACCTCGTCCTTGAAGAAGTGGTCGAGCGGCTCGATCAAATCGAAATGCACGCCGTCGGGGAAGGGGATCAGGTTGTGGTGGCTCTTGATGGTCGAGGCCTTGCCGCCGGTCTTGCGCGCGCCGCTCTCGATGATGTCGGGGTAGATGGTGCCCTGCGCCAGGTACTTCACCGGCCGGCCGCCCTCGGCCAGCTCCTCCGCGACGGCGAAGAACTCCTTCCAGAACTGCGAGCCGATGATGCGGCGCTTCTGCTCCGGCTCCACGACGTCGGCCAGCAGCGCGGCGTAGCGGTCCTCGGCGTGCACGTGCACGAAGTCCACGTCGAACTGCTTCGTGAACACGTCCTCAACTTCTTCGGGCTCGTTCTTGCGCAGCAGCCCGTGGTTGATGAACACGCAGGTCAGCTGCTTACCGATAGCCTTTGCGCACAGCGCGGCCACCACGGAGGAGTCCACGCCGCCCGAAAGGCCCAGGATCACGCGATCGCTTCCCACCTGCTCGCGGATGGCCGCCACGGCATCGTCGATGATGGAGTCCATCGTCCAGCTGGCCTCAAGGCCGCAGATGCCGAACAGGAAGTTCCTCAGCAGCTGGTCGCCGTGCGGCGTGTGGCGCACCTCGGGATGGAACTGCGTCGCGTACAGCCGGCGCTCCGCGCACTCCATCGAGGCCACGGGGCACACGTCGGTCGAGGCCGTCACCGTGAAGCCCGCAGGCGCCTCGGCTACGGCGTCGCGGTGGCTCATCCACACCGTCTGCTTGACGGGCGTCTCGCCGTACAGCAGGGACGTCCCCTCGTCGCGCCGCGTCAGAGGCGCGGCCCCGTACTCGCCCTTCTCGGTGTGGCCCACGGTGCCGCCCAGCGTGACGGCCATAATCTGCTGGCCGTAGCAGAAGCCCAGCACGGGAATGCCCAGCTCGAAGATGCCCGGATCGATGGACGGCGCGTCCTCGGCGTACACGCTGGCCGGCCCGCCCGACAGGATGATGGCCGCGGGCGCGAGCTCGCTCACCTCCTCGGCGGTGATGTCGCACGGGACGATTTCCGAGTACACGTGCAAATCGCGCACGCGGCGGGCGATTAGCTGCCCGTACTGGGCTCCGAAATCGACGACGATGACCAACTGGCTGGACGGGGTGGCAGTCATGTTTGCTCCTTTGCGTACGGGCGGTGGCATGTTGGAAGCGCCCGTTGATATTCTCTCGTTGCCATCTTACATGAAAACGAAACCCGCACGGTGTTTGCCAGCCAGCCTGCACGTGTTTTGCATGACGGGAAGGGATGGCGGAAGCGATCGCGCCACTGTGCAGTTCGCTTGGGAGCTTGCGCAAGGCGTGGCGAGGCATGACCCAATGCAGCCATCTTGAAGATGGTTGCATCGGCGCGCAGCTATTCTTCTTGGAGGCTCCTCTGCTCTAACGCAGCGTAACGCCTTCGGGCAGCTCGATATTTCTGAGGTCGAAGTCGTCTTCCTCGTCTTCGTCGGCGGCAACCGGAGCGATCTCCTCGACCTTCGGCTCGCCGAATGCGGCGTCGAACGCGGCGGCATGCGCGCGGGGCACGGCGAACACGATGCGGCCGATGACGCCCGGATGCTTCCGGATCCAATCCTCGAACAGGCCGATCACCTGCTGCGCGTCGAACCCTCCGCGCCCGCAGCCGAACGCGCCGCACACGAGCGTCTCGCATCCGTTGGAGGCGGCGATGCGCAGCAAGGTTTCGATGCGCTCCGCCAGAACCTGGTCGCATTCGCGCTCCGAGCGATGGTTCTCCAGCGCGCGGGCGCGGTTCGGCTCGGGCAGCGCGACGACGTCCGCCTTGCGGATGACGCCCGCATGCGAAAACGCCACGTTCGGCAGGTAGAGGGCGCGATCCGTGAACAGCTGCCCGCGCTGGCAGCCGCGGTTGCCGTCATGGTACGCGCTTTTCAGCCCGTAAAGAATAGGGTAGAGGTTGCTTTCCGAGCACAGGATCTGTTCCGGCCCGAACGAGCCGTCCTCGTAGCCGCCGCCGGGCCGCGTGAACGACGCCGGATCCACCACGACGGTCTTGCCTCGCGCGTCGCGCAGGGCGGCGGGGGCGAAGGCAGTGGTGACGAAGGTCTCGGTGGTCTCGAACACGGCTTCCGGGATGGGCAGCTCGCGTCCTTCGCCGTCCTCGTACACGCGTGCGGCGGCGACGGTCGCTTCGGTTTCGGTCGAGAACGCTCCCTTCATCAGGGCAAGGTGCTTCGCCGCTTGGGCTCGTCGTTCTTCTCTCTCTCGGGCATGGCTTCCTCCTCCGATCGTTTCCCCGTATTGTAGCGGAAACGACGCTTCGGCGGGCTCTTCGCAGCGCGCGCGGTAAGATGTATGCCGTATACTCAACCGACGGTCGAAGGGGGGGACGATGGCTCGGAATCTAGCGAAGCTTCTGCTTGTCGGCGTGCTGCTGGCAAGCGGCGTCCTGCTGCCCGGGTGCGCCGGCGAAACGCAGGCGCCGCTCGAGCCCCCGAGGCAAGCCGTCTCCCTTGACGAGTTGCCCGAATTCTCGGGCGACCCGTTCGTTGAAGTGAACGGCAACGTGCCCTCCTTCTCCGAAGCGGAGCGCGATCTCGCCGCGCTCGAAGCCTATGCTCCCCTCGACGGGCTCGGCCGTTGCGGCACGGCGTTCGCGCTGATCGGCCCCGAGACCATGCCGACGGAGGAACGCGGCTCCATCGGCAGCGTGAAGCCGTCGGGTTGGCATCTGGTCAAGTACGACATCGTCGACGGGGCGTACCTCTACAATCGCTGCCATCTTATCGCGTATCGGCTTGCGGGGGAGAATGCCAACGAGCGCAACCTCGTCACGGGCACGCGTTTCATGAACGTTCGAGGCATGGTTCCGCTCGAGGACCGGGTCGCTTCGTACGTCGATCGGACGGGGAACCACGTTCTGTACCGGGCGACGCCGGTGTTCGAGGGGGACGATCTGGTGGCGCGTGGCGTTCACATCGAAGCCGAGTCGGTGGAGGACGGCGGCTCAGGCGTTTCGTTCAACGTGTTCGCCTACAACGCGCAACCGGGGGTGGAGATCGATTACGCCACCGGCGAGAGCCGGCTGGACGGCTCGCTGGAATCGCAGGGCGCCTTCGATGCGTCGCAGTATGCCTATGTCCTCAACGTCAAGACGAAACGCTTCCACAAGCCCGATTGCCCCTCGGTCGAAGACATGAAGGCGGCCAACCGGGAAGGTTTCGACGGCTCGCGCGAGGAGGCGGAGGCGCGCGGCTACGTCCCCTGCGGCAGGTGCAATCCGTAGGCGCGTGTCCCCTCGATGTGCCCCCTGTGGTTTCTCGACGCTCCAC